>ERZ1740055.1-NODE-1-length-66999-cov-29.951064_pt1 | contig 66999 bp, 49 predicted proteins | sample MGYA00581747_ERZ1740055 | MGnify/ENA primary metagenome ERZ1740055 (study PRJEB43018, sample SAMN04849739) | marine metagenome | isolation source: floating plastic debris | place: Pacific Ocean | collected 2008-08-28 | study: EMG produced TPA metagenomics assembly of...
TTCCCATAAATGATAAACAGTTTCTTTTAACGTATTCTGAGTTTCTTTTTGATTTTGGGTTTTTTGATTATCCATTGAGAATTAGATTCTTTTAATTGTCTTCAAAAAATATAGAAAGTTTAAAACGTTTACAATTTTATTTGTGTATTTTCTATTCTCTTCTATTATTCGTTAAATATATTGTTTAAATTTTCACGTACTTTTTTTATTGAATAATTGATTGTAGTTTTAAGTTATTCTTTTTCATTTTTGCAAGAACTATGCGTTTAGCGAGTTTGTGATATGGGCTTTGACTATTTTTATTCTGTTTTGATTTTTGTAATTTTTTTAAATATTTCAGACATGTAGATTTATAGATTTTGTATTCTTGTTTGGTAGGCATATAACAATATGCATTAATTTTAGTACTGCTCATATTTACTATTATGATAAGTGGGAAACATTTCTGGTTATAGCTTTTTTCAAATAATAAAGATCCTAATGATGCTTGCGCTATAACACGTCCCATGTAACATAGTTTACAACCTGTACTACGACTTTTGTTTTTAGTTTCTTGGAGATTTTTTATTAGATCGTCAAATAATATACTAAATGTTTTGATTTCACCGGCTATATAAGTATTCTTTTTAAAAGAATAACCTATAAAATCAAGTTCGGTTGCTAGATTTAAATCTTTAACGCCTACGAGAAGTTTCGGACGAATTGGTGCAATACCCATGTTACTCATGGCACGTAATATAGCGTCATATATTTGTTTTTGGGTGAAACTTTTATCAGGTGATTTAGTGTTTGAACTATTGGTATTATAATTGTATTTGTTTTTGGCGTTTTGTAATTTTCGCATAAATACTTCGTCAACGTAGATGCCTTCTCGAATGGCTTGTGATTGGGAAATGGATTTAACTTTTCTTAGTATAGTATATTTAGGGTTGCGGCGATAATGTTTTGTAGGATGAAGTTTATTTAAAAGTTTTGTTACAGATTTGATGCGATAGCACGATTTACGTAAAACATAGCCACGAGTAGTTCGTCTAATATCTAACACAATCTTTTTTAAACGTTCTTCGGGTTCGAAGAGAATTCGTTTTTTCTTACTCATTTTTGTGTTTTTTAAATTAAAATGTTAAAACAAAAAGGATCCGAGAAAAAACCTTTGATTCCTAAAGAGAGTCTTCCAGAAAAACCACCTAGAGCTTCTAAAGCTGTTGAACTTGTTTCTACTGCCAAATTAACTACTACTAGTACTACTACTACTACCACGTCCGATTCTTCTTCGTCTCTTTCTTCTTCTGATGTTAAACAACGCGATTCTTGTTTGAGAGAAGGAAAAAAATTGGATAATCACGAAAAATCGGTACACGCATCTGCTGTTCTCTTTAAGAAACGGTTTTTACGGAATGTGGGGACACAGATACACCGATTTTTTGCACTTGTCTTTTTTGTTGCTAATATATCGATTGCTATTTGGATCAAGATCATGGACTTATATAATAAAGATGCTAAAAAATTAACTTATCCACAAAACGCTTTTGTTCCACTATACGCCATTTGTTATATTATTGGAATTCTTGGTTTCGGGTCGATTTTTCATGTATTTGCCAAAAAAGATTTACGTTCTGGATACAAACATAATACACGAATTACTGGTAATCCTCTAGTATATGAATCGTTACGGTGTGAACCAAGACGTATCGTGTTTTTTTTCTATGTGTTAATTGGAACTATCGTCATTTACTTGTTTTTAGGGTTGGCCATTCAAATCGTTACCGTATGTTGGATAAATGGTTATAATGATGGTGATCCTTTGTGTAAAACGTTTGATTTCAATTCGACGGTAGCATTTCTATCTATAGCTATCGGAATTGATATTTTATATATCTTTTACGATTGGTTTATACCACAACCAGCAGGAAAATCGTATCTTGATCATAATGTCATGACGGAAAAGGGTAATGATTTTTACGATGATTTTACTCCCTACGACGAATATCGTCCTAAAACGGCTACAACTAACGTAGTCTTTGAGGATAATTATTTGAGCGATTTTGTTCTTGAAAACACTACGTTACTTCAAGATGTGTTTAAATACAAAGGAGTGGTTGAATTGATGCAAAGGATTGCTAAACATTTTACTGTGGTACGTTTTATTGCATTAAAGATAACTATGTTGATTTTTGTTGTTGCTCAAAGTAACAACGGAAAAGATTTACAAAAAATATCCAGTGATGAAGGATTTTTGACCGCTTTTCCCATCTGGGGACTTTATCTTCTCGAAGTGTTTGCTCTTCTTATACTGATATTAGTTGATATGTTCAGAAAACATTTTTCTGAAGATTCTGAATTTTACGCAACGATTAATAAATATCTAGATCAAATCGAACACTCGACACATGGACATTATCTTGCTTGTTTAATATTCCAAGGTGTTGTCGCTTTATTATACGCAATGTTAGCCATGTTTGTATCACGCTGTTGGATTAATAACCAATCGAATTCTTTCTACACTTGTAGTAATGTTGCTACCGTACACGGAATGATGGGTTTTATCGCTTTAAACATTTTCGTTGGATTTTTACATCTCATTTTAGAATTGATTTATTATTGTAAATCTTCTCTTTCGATTTTAAAACTATGGGGATCCAAAAAAGAAACTTGAAAATAAAAATTGGATTTAATACCTCTTTTTTATTCTTGATTTCAAATAAATATATACATGTATTATAAGATTAATAAGTTTTCATTTAAAAAGGAGATCAACGTTTTGTAAATTTTTCATTAGATAAACACCCTTCTTTTCTCCCTCCTTCCCTTTCGCTTGCTATTGTTGTAAAAAAATATATAATAATAAAAATATTATTTTCAGTGGTATTGACGTAGTTAATTTTGTAAATGAAATAGTTTATTGGTTTGTCTTTATAACAAAATCAAATCATTCATTTTTTTTTGAATGAATGATGGCTAAAGATGAAAAAGAAATGGAAAGTGTAGGACAACAGATTGCTTTTAAATTAAGTGTAGTTCAAGAACGGATACGAGAATTTATTGGTTTTGATGATTTGTTGACTAGGTTTAAAATTATTTATTCGCTTTTTGAAGATAATTTATCAATGCCTAAATTGGAAAAACATTTTGAAAATAATTTTTTTCGTTTTGGACCTCTCGATGAACGAGACCCTTTTTCTCCTTTAGTGGTACGCAATGCTGGCGGTAAAATTACAAATTTTGGTCAATATGAATCGTGGTCTAAGCATTACAAGTATGTAGATGATCATTTATCTGAAGATGATTTGGGTATGGATGTTCACGATATTGTAGACGCTCTTGAAGAAGTGATGAAAATAAATGGTTTACCGATTAAAATTCTTCCTATCATTATGTTGATATTTTTTAGAAAAGTTACCAAAGACGAGTATGAAATGATATACGAATCCATTTTAGAAGGAAGTGAATTAATGCGTTTTCCTATTAATACAGATGAAGCTGATTCTCTTGTGAGAAAAAAAGTGACTACTTTACAATTAAGAGATTATTATATGGAAAATGAATTGGACAATGTGTTTTTTTCAGTATTTGGAACTGATAATATCGGAATAGACACTAGATTTGTTGACGTTATTTTTAAAAAAGGTGATTTAAAAACTACTCTTAAAGAAATGCGACAAGATTATGTTGAAACGAGAGGAAAAGAACCTATGAATTGTTTAGAAAGTTGTCTTTTTAGGACTTTAACTTTTCTTGGACGATATAATCCACAATGGGAAACGGTCTTTGTGGAAATTATACCCACTACAACTAATGCATCGACTGAATCTATTTTTAATGCTAATGGTCTATCGTATATTCCTGCTCCACCATGGTTTGAAGAATTGATTGTAACAACACTCGCTAAACATAACGGAGCCATGTCCGTGGCTGCGTTATTAAGAAATATTGAACTTTTTATTTCAGAAATGTATAGTGAAGATAGAGAGGTTTTTCTTTTTGCTTGCGATTTGTTAAGATGTTGGTCTTTTCAAAAACATAATGATCTGATTTCTTTTTACCCGAGTGCTGCCATTGAAAAAAATGATGAAGGACAATTGATGTGGCGTGAAAATATTTTACCTCCTCTTATGAAAACCGAATCAAAATCAGCACTAAAAAGAGAGTGTGCTTCGTCGTTTCCCGATTTGATTTCATTAGAAAATGCGCTCGAATGTCCTATTGAATTAGAGGCAATCATGTATGACGACGAAAAACATGGAGATTTATTTATGATTGGGTTTGCTTATAATTGTTGTGGTGGAGATGTTGGTGAAAGCCTTGGGGAAAGTTTTCGAGTCGAGCGTAATCGTTCCATATTGGCTGGTGCTAAATCAAATAAACATAATTCTGAAATCAAAGTGGTAGAAACGTATTTTAAAAATCGAAAAAAATTGTGGGAACATTCGTATCCTAAAAATCAAATTATAAAATACGTTTTGAACGAATTGAAAAATGAATACAATCCCTGGAAAAGACTTAATGATCGAGATTTAAACATTCATGTTATAGATGAAAAAAGGAATGAAGCTTCTTTTTGTGTTTGTCGGTACCGGTTTCCTACACGAGAATTTGTTTTCAATCATTATACCAAACACCATGTTATTCATAAAGGTAAAATAGGACACGTTGAAATGGCTATACAAAATATTTATGATTTAAAAACGTACAAGACTGCTAATGGGGTAGTGACTGGATCAACGCCAAATAAACGAAAATTAGTTGGTTACCTTGATGAAAGAGAATTTTTAAGAATGCGAGGAATTTTGGATCGTGATAATAAAGTTGATAAACAATTTTTGGAGAGTACTACGGATGCTAGTATTTTGAATGGGATTGTTGATGCTTTACTTATTATCTTAGTACATAATGATTCCATTTCTCCAAAATATCTTGCGCATATTAATCGAGAGGTTGGATACGAACTTGATCATGTTATCAATTTTACAAAAGATGCTGCTGAAAGTACTGTGATTGATACATTACGCGACGCTGAAGCTTCTATTGGAAATTTATGTTATAATTTATGGAGGAGTAGTAATATGAAAGTAATGAAAACGATGGCATCTAAAGAAACAAAACTTGTACTCGAAGAATTAATTATTAGTTTTATGAAAACGTTGGTTATATCAAGTGAATTAGAAGCACTCACTTCCAATCTTCAAGAGACGGCTTCTAAAGCAATGTTGTTAAAACAAGGTATTATAAATAAACTTTCCCCAAGATACATTGAAGCGTCGAAACGACTTTTTCCCAAGTATGCTGATCAATCCTTTTTACCTACACAAGACGTACATATCTTGATGGATAGTGTCGACGTTTTAGGTTCGATGTGGAATTTTGGTAATATGATGAAATATGATGCAGTCCAAGTAGAAAAATCTGTTAATCAGACTTTTAGTGCCGTTTTTGAAGAAGATAATACTAATAAAAAGAAAAAACAACAGCAACATGAACAACAACAACTTAAAAAGAAACGGACTCGCGATGATGATCATGATGATAAAAAAAAAGATGATTCTCTTTTTCAAGGAAAAAAAATGAAAAAAGTGATAAATACGGGAGCTGTTCATCCTGATTCTCGTGTACTGGTACAACAAGCATTACATACTGGCGAAGAGAAAAAAGAAGAAGATATGGACGTGGGAGAAAGTATGTCGCGGGAATTGACGATGAAAAATAAGTTTGTTCAAATTTCGAAAAAAGATTTAGAAGAATTCGACATTAAAAAAGAAGCTTTAATAGCGATGTTTAAAAGGGGTTTTAAAGAAAGTGCAAATTATCTTTTGAAAATGAAAAATTTACATGAATTACTTTTTGATGAAAATGGTCCTATTGGTATTATTCCTGTTATACCACTTCCTTCCATTGCTGCTTGGGAAGATAGAGAAAGAGCTACTGAGGTTACTCAACTGGATATTTGTAATAAACGACAGTTACAATATTCTTCTGGAGAACTATCACCGGTGACAGCTGTTTTTGTTGCGTTTATATATCGGTTTGTTGAAGATAAAATTCTATCTCGCAAAAAATCCATTCAAGTTGAAGAATTAATTGATCTTTTGAAAAACGAGAAAGCATTCTGTAAATCCATCGTGGCTGCACTTAGCTGTTATTTTGACATTAATAAGTCTTGTAAGACGGCACTCGAATATTATTTGATAGATAGAATTGGAAACGTGGTATCTGATGTGTGTTCTCAAGTAGATCAAGTGGATGGAGAAGTACTTAATCCTGCGTCGGCCGTCATGATGACGGCCCTTATTCTCTTTCATAAGGCAGCCGAATTGATGTGTTCGTTTTCGAATGAACTTCGTTATGCTTCGTTAGTTTTTGGACCAGGAGTGCGTTCCATGGAACAAATTGTCGTGGACCACCAAGAAATCATTAAAAAGGAGGATGCTCTGAAAGCGTACGATTTTCTTGATGCCAATTCAAATACATTGCTTGAAGATGAGCCTAAACGGAAACTTGCCGATATATTTGAAGAAGAAGCTAAAGAATGTGCCATTCTAGCTAAAAACTATCAGAGCTCTTTTAAACTTTTACCCACAGAAAAATATGATGATCTTATGCAAAATGTTTTAGTGTCTGATCAAGTGGTTGTTGCTGATGAACGTAGCGTTGACATTGATTCTGTATTATTTCGATTAAAAAAAACTGAAGGGTATGGGAAAGAGCAAAAAGAAGAAGAAGAAGAAGAAAAAGAAGAAGAACGAGAACTTGCCATCATTCCGATGAATGAAGATAATTTTAGATTATTCAAAGAAAAGATGCAAAAGTCTAGTGATAAAAGACCTAAAGTTCTCATTAACCGGCCATTACAGGTAGCTAATGAACAAGGTGCTATTGACATCAATACTAGTAATCGGACTTGGCGAGATTGTAAATGCGTGTTCTGTAAACGTTCGATTGGAAACGTTTCTTCGGGAGTAGTGATGACTTGCGGTCTGTCGAGGCAGTTGTTCAGCTCTAAAAGTTGTACAGAATTTGAAAATTTTATGAAAGAGAGTATGACGTTTGATGGTCATGCCTATCTTAAAAACGCCATGATTACAAGAATGGAAAGTTTGCGTGAAATCGTGAACGCGGAATCCGAATCTGATGCCGAAACCGAAGAGATTGTTAGCATCAAACATTTATTAGAAGAGGCCAGGAATCAAGAGGATGGGCGATTATCATACGGAAATCATGCCGCACATCCGGCTTGTCTTTATAGGAGTTTGGTTTGTTTTATTGTGAATGAAAATGAAAACGTATTGCGTTGTCCGAAATGTGGAGCAATTATTGCGACTGATAGATGGCGCATATTAGGAAAAAACGTTTTACGAAAACGATATAAAACGTTAGCACTCATGAAATCCGATGAAATGTTATCATTATCCAGTTTTAAAAAAATCAAATGGGACGGAAATTGTAAATATTTAATTAAGATCTCTGATAAAATCCAAAAATGTAATCCTACCCAAATCATGTTTACTGAATGTCACACATCATCGAATCGCGTCGATGGTAGTAAAGAATTTACACCTTATGAGTACATCAATAGCGTAGCGTCCGTTTCTACTCCGCTTTACATGTTACTCTATAAAGGAAAGACATGTAGCGAAGGGGAAAAGAAAGGAAAGGAATCAGAAACCGAATTTGGATTCAATCGAGAAAATTGGTCAAGAAATCGAAGGGGTCAAACCGCCGCGTTTATGGCATTTGTAGCTGATATTAGTGCAAAATTATGCGATGATCAATTTATCGGTTTAAGTGGTCATTTACCGAGTGATAAGTATGCGGATGACAAAGCACTCGTCATTAAAAACTCGACTGAACTTTTAGGTGTGGAAAATGATTCCCAAACAATTACTTGTTCATTTACCGCTTTCGATTTTGCAGATCATTCTAAATTGAAACAAGTTCGTGCAATCAAGGGGTTAGATGGTGAGGAAATTCCTTTAACCCTTCTTTTTCAAAATTTAATGAAACCTGACAATATTTAAATTGAAAATGGAATAAAAATGTTCAAATGTGTGTTGTTTATTTTCTTTAATGGATTTTAAATTTCTTTTTTCTCTGTTTCCTTTTGAAAGGAAAATTTCAATTTATATTGATTTTTTTATTGATGCTCAAAAATTAGGATCAAAACATTACCTCATAACACATAATGATAAAAAGAAAAAGGCTTGTACCGATGTGCTTTATAGTTTTGAAGAGGAAGAGTTTGATCAAATTGAATTTCATGAAAATTCTTCTTTCTCTTTCGCTTTATATTATTGTTCAGATATTTTCGAGAAAAAACGAGACTATATTCGAAAATTTGATTTTTCTGCTAGAGAAGTAAGATACGCTAAAAATAAAGGAGAGTATAAAAAAAGTTTTCGTTTTCGTTTAGGTGATGCACGTTTCGAAAGTGAAGTGCTGAATTTGAGAGAACGATTACACGTAGTACGGGACCTTCCGTTGCTCTATAATGACATTGGGGTTGTTTTATCGTTTAGGGAAGGGGTGATGACGTTTATACCTCAAGACGGGACAGATGATATTATTGATTTCTCAATTGAAAATCAATGGGAAATTCTTTTCAAGAAAGAGATTAGTAGTTTCAAAGAATTTTTACCTAAAGGATACATGAAATTTGGATTTGTGTGCGGTCAAGAACAGCGACCTTTTTATCATTTCATTCCACGAACAATTTTAGATGATTTCAAAAGTACGGACAAGAATGTTTTTTTGACCAATACGTTGTTTGAAACTTGTCATGCAAAGTCTAAAAAATTATCTTTTTGCGAAAGGTTTTTACAGAGAATTGTCACTGTAGATATTGTTTCGGGACTCTTTTTTACGCCGTGGAAAATAAATTATACACCACAACAAGTAGTGTCTGAACCCACGTGGTTAGAAGAAAATTTTGTACCGGGAGATTTGGATAGGACGATGTTAAGATTAGGATATAAATATTTTCAATCCACTAAAAACGTATTGTATGGTATTGCTGTTTTTTCAAAAGGTAATTCTTTTAGAGTGGGACTATGTTCTTTACAGTTATTAAATCGTGAGTTTCTTTACCATTTGATTGATACGGGTCAAACTCAATTATGGGGAGAAACTCGACGCCATACAGGAGGATTTAATATCACACTAACAAAAAATTCTTTACATTTAATATGTGAGGAGGGAACACAAAACGAAATGGATCATCATAATGATGATGATGATGATGCGATTCATTTGTTTTCGTTCTTTTTTTATTACAAGAATCGAGATCATGCTTTATTTTTTTCCAGAGGTGTTAAATATTATTTATCTTTGAAGAAAAAAATTTTTTTTACTAGACTTCCACGATACCAAATATATTCACTGGCCGATCAAGTGACAGAAACGACGGTACGCATTTTTAATTCTTCTGTATCGTATTGTATTAGGGATGCACCTTTCATGGAGATGATATTCTATAATCCATTACAAAAAGGACATCATTTTTTATTAAATATTGAAATCATCAATCTTTTTTTATCTAATTACGTTTTTGAGGTAATCAGGTATCAACGACAACAAAAACAACAACATCAATGGCAACAGCAACAGCAGCAGCAACAATCCGAACCGTTGCAAATGTTCATTCAAACCATTCCATCATTACAAAGGAAAAAAGTTTTGTACCGATAACGACAAATATTCGATTTTCTATTCCAAGACGTTTCAAAGGTGGAACATTTTCCCAGATCGGAAATATGAATGTCAATGCATTATTAGTACAAATGCGAAGTGATCTCAATTTATCCGATATTAAAAATTATAAAGTGTTACTTACTATTTTTAAAGAAAATGATGTCGAGAAAAGGTTTCCGATGCAAATGGCAATGACGACTTGGATGGATTCTGACGGAAATACTTATATTACTAATGAACCCTTGGTCGAACTATGTATGCGATTAACCTTGTTCGTTTATTTACATAATAATACACAAGATATGGTACATATGCAGACTGAGGAATACCTGTACCAAGATTTGCGCGATTGTTGTTCTCTTCTCCGGCGACGAATAATTAATGTGTCACGATCGGATGGTGACGAGCGATTTCATCTTCTCTATACTGTGTTTTTGAGACGGTTTCAATTGTTTGAACTTCTTTTCCGAGCAAATGATATCTTGTTTTTTTGGCTTTTACAAACTATAAAACCCTTTCAAACTGAAAGAAACTTAGATGAAGATGTAAACAGGATGAAAGAGATATTACATAATTTAAAAAATATGAACTTACCTGAAAAATTTCAAAAATGTTTAGAAGATCGTTTCAAATTACCTGATTCTTTTTTTCGTTTTGATTTTCAATCGCAGTATGATGAAAGTGATTGGAAAATTACCATCAATAAACTCATCGCCAATTCTTCATGGACCCCTTTCGAACAAAGTGCTAGACGTTTTTCCTTGTCAGACCGTATATTTAATAGTACGCGATATTTTACGTCAACGTTTTTTTATGGACAGACTACTTTTTTAACACTAGCTGAGATTCAAGAGTTTTACGCAAGTGCAAGTAAAGTTAATGCTAAATTAAAGAATGGCGTGTTTCGTTTTGATAAAACCATTTGTTTTCCAAAAAGAAAACAAACGGTTTTAACAATTAAAGTCCCCTTCCCAGAATTTACTACACCTATAAAAAATATAGTAGAATACTTACGTTTGGTCCACTCGCGACTGCTGTCAATTTGGCCTTGCTCGGGACGTTAGGACCGTGAATACTGTTTGCTCTCGTAACAGTGATGTTATCCCGTTGTTCCTTTAAGATGACACCAGAATTTTGAAACAGATCCGTTTTTAATAGAGCTCCGGCAATTTGAGCAATGGGAGGAATGTGCGTTTGAATAATGTCAAAATTTTGTGCAATCAATAATAATTCGTGATTGGCTCTTGTCTCCGTTAATAATTCCACGGCATTGCTGTTCTTAGAGGCTTGAGTCTTACCAGAGCGTCTTGGCGCGCAAACAACACTGATGCTTTTTTTTGTTAAATGATACATCAAAAGACTTCTTCTATGCAAACCAGGATTGTCTTCTTTAGAAAGGTCTTTATAACTTTCTATACGTTCTCCAAAAAGGTACATCAATGGACCGCTATATTGTTCTACGGTTTCGGGAAACATGCGTTGTAGAGAACGAAGTGCACGTTCACAATTATAGGCCCACTGAAATACCTGCGGTTGAATATTAAGTACATTATAAGAAGCTTGGAGACATTCAAAAATCTCCACTGCCTTCTCTATAACGGGAGACTTCATTTTTAATATATTGCGTTTGATGCGTTCTAGACACCCACTTTCAATGTCAAAAGGAAATGAACCAAAATTCGAAGAAAGAATTAGAGGCATGTAAGGTAGATTTTCAATATTGTATTCGGGTTTCGGCCGACGGTTTTTTTTTTCAATGGTTTTAACATCTTCTGTGGGCATCGAGAACACTTCGTCGAGAAAATACATTTTTTCTAATGTTTAATACAAGATCAAGATCAATAACTGACTACTATAAATCAATGTAAAATAGTTTTTATTAATTCTCGTAAACGTACATTACACGTAGGATTATTTAATAGATTTAACCACGAAATAGCTAAATATGGTAATTCCCAAAGTTTACAATATGTAATGTCCTCTTTACCGTTGTTTTTCATAAAAAATAAAGCAAAAATACTGTGGCCGTGACAATAAACTATTTTATTTCTAGGTGAACCGTATTTTAATTCATCGTCTCCTCTGATTAATAAAGGAACATCATTTTCTTCTAGTGAATGATTGATTAAAAATTTACAAAATAGTAACCAAAAACGAAATGCAATAAAAGTATTTTTTTCCGATTGATAAATTTCTGGATCTTTAGCAAACCATTCTTTACTGTCTCGTGTTCGTTCTCCGTAGACTTCACTCAAATCTTCGTTGTTCTTGTCATCTGTTTGAAAATGTTGCATTGTCATCTCAAACATTTCGTCGATGATTTCATTTGTTTTCATATTCTTATAAAATCTCTCGTATTGAAATAAGAGTTGGATATCTTCACCACCCGCTTCTCGTAACATGTGTTGCAACACGTCTGCAGAAAATGATTTTTGTAATTCAATCGGATTAATGAGACGTTCATAAATCTCTTTGATGTGACTTTTTTTCTCGTTTCCCGAAAACATCCCTTTCGACATTTGTACTTTTAATTTGAACAGTGTTTGTTTATTTGAAATGTGTAACCGTTTGCCTCGTTCTTTAATATCTAAAAGCGTTTGATTATTTATTTCATAAAAATAAAGGAGTTGTGCAAGACGAAACATACACGTCTCTTCTAGATACAGACCGCTCGTTTGTTCGTGGAGTCGGTCTTCTTCTTCGATCAAACATTTTTGAGCGTCTAAGAGTCCGTTCTTATTCGAAATGTATTTTAATCTTTTTTCATTGTATTCAATCTGTTTATTGAGAGACATATTACCTTCCATCGTAATCACGCCTTTCATATCATTTTCCAAGAACAACATCCGATTTATCGGATTGCGTACTAGTATCATATTAGTTTTTAGGTTGAGGTCACGTTCAAAAGTTTCCATACGTTCGTAAGCTAGTCGACGTTCTCCAAACGCGGCAAAATAATCGACACAGATAGGTAATTTTGTTTCGGTTGTACTGGCGGTAAAATTAGTTCGATATTTACAAAACATACACTGAAAATCAGCAGATCTAATCCTACTAGGATTCAAAATGTTACCGAGAGCGATGGCAAATGCATCGACTAGCTGTTTTGCGGTATTAGACCATCTTTTGACGGAGAGAAGAGTATTATTGACATAAATATCTGTAAACTTGTGATCGATTTCTTGAAGAGACATTGTGCGAAGGGGAGGGGAGTTTTCTTGGATTCTCTCATACTCCATCAATAGATAACGAACGTATAACATTATTTTTAGGCATAAGTAGGAATCATCATAATTACGAGTCAGTAGTTTTTTGATGCGAATAAAAATGAGAAACAAATCTTCTTTGGATACAGCATCAAGATAATTAACTATAAAGGGAATATCCGATCGATCAGTATCCCTTCCTAATTTTTCACGACACATTGCGCGATATAATTGATAACGTTGATTAAAGCGTGATAATACAATGAGATACATTGGTAATTCTCCGTTAATGTTGATTCTGTTTAATGATAAAATAAGGTCTTGCGGAGGTTCTCTCTCCTCTTCCCCTTCGCTAGATGAATAGTGTTCGTCGGTTCTATTCTGATTATATCTGGGCCGTTTTGGTTTACTCATTTTTATTAGGAGTTAAATTGTCTTCTGAAATGTAGTCTTCTCTATATTTTTTATCATGACATGGTCTAGTAAGTATGACACCTGAAGTACATAAAAACAAAATTATTAAAAAAGTTCCCAAAAAGAAAAATGGACCACTAGGAGTTTTGTTTTGTACTTGTCGAATTTCTATCTGTTTTTTTTCTTCTTTTAAATATGTATATGCTAAGGTAGTTCTCCGTTTAATTAATTGTGTGTTGACTGGAACTGTGATTGATTCAATGATCTTTTTTAAACCTTGTGTCACGATTTGGGAATAGTTACCGTAAGGATTTAATTGAAAATGAGGAAAAATTGCTGGTTGTATTTTTTTAAAATAGGCGTAAAAAATCGTTCCGGCATGAGGTAAATGTAATGAAACTACATCTACATTGTATAACAGGAGTTCACTGGCGAAATCTTGTGGACTAGTCTGTATTTCTGCTGCAATTTTAATACATTCAGTGTTGTTAAAGTAGAAATGTCCTTTTAAACTGAATATTTTATAATTATTTACTTCTAATGCTACACAAGGTAATGGTGAAACTGATAAATTAGATTTGGAGTATTTAATATTAATTGTTAACGAAGGACATTGTGTCGAAATAAAAATTGATTCTATTCCTGTTCCATTTAATTGTAATGCTCCGCCGATTGTTTCGATCGTATTACAATCATTTACGATAAAAGTATTAGTAGCTCGTTTTGCTTGTTGTACAAACTCTTTGAGATCCTTCCAGTTTCCGTGATCAAAATTTTTTGGATACTTTGTTAATTTGTATACGTTAACCGGTATCAGTAAAGTTCCGGCCACAATTAATAAAAAACTCCTCCATGTCGGGATGTTTTTTAATGCCATGGGAAAATGTTTACCAGAAGATGGATAAACAGGGACCTGTCAATCTTAGTATCGATGATGCCGTTGAATTTATTGCTAAGGAAAAAACTACAAAGATTCGGAATGTCTTGTCTCGATTACACGATGAATGTAATTACGTGACGGTTTTTTATCCTTCGCCTGCAACGGATTTATTATGGTCCTGTTTTCGAAATTCTACTTTGATCGGTACCACCGTTTGTGGTTTTGCACAACGGTTTTTAGTTGAAGATCTTGTTGTGAATCATTTATTATACGAATTTAAGGAAGAATTAAATGATAAACAATCATTAGATGGTCTCAATGCTATTTATATGCGAAATGTACAGTTGATTAAAGACTATAAATTAAATACATTTGTAAATAAGTTTGTAACATGGTTGCTGGTATTTGGATTTGTTTGCGTTCAACGACATGGCACCAAAAAATATCCTGTAGTTGTGGAAGATCCGATTATTTTTTTCGATCTTGAAAAAAAGATCTATTATTGTTATGATGAACATGAAAAATCTTGTGAGATTGTTGTCGCAACTGAACCACAAAATCTTCAACCACGTAGTGATGTTGCTAGTTTACTCAAAGCATATAAAATGTACCAAATAGTCGAAGAATCGATGATGCGTTGTTGGAAAACTGCATCACAACCCAAAATATTAGTTACTGACGAAGATGATCCTATAGAAAAACGAATCCATGCAACTAATGATAAACAAAAAAACGAGAATGAAGTATTGCAAGAATTTTCCAAATTATCGTCTAAATTTTCAGATGCTTTAATTACGCGAGAAAATAAACTTTTACAATCGGCATCTGGACTTTCTCAAAGTTTTCAAAGTATCGATAAAAGTGTTCTTTTATCGCAATTCGAACGTACACTTTCTGAAAAAGAAGATTCGGAAAAGATGATTAAAGAAATGAAAAAAGAGCTTAGAAAAAAGATGTTTTTAGAACAAGAAGATACAAGGCGAAAAAGAAAGGAGGAAATGATTAGAGTTCAGAAAAATTTAACGAATAAGGGAGAACTCGTGCAACATTATGCTCGTTTGTTTTTACAATCAGAAGAACTTAACGTTCTTGAAGTGCCAGTAGGAAAAAAAGTTTTAGCTAATCGACTTTCTGTACCTCTAAATCAAGGGAATTTTAATCTCTTTAGAAAGGGTTATAAATTACTCGTTCAAGCCGTTATATACGGAAGAGATATTTGTGATGTTGTTTCCAACGCTTCAAGTATGAGTGGAACGAAAAAAGAACGTGTTCGAGAACCGGGATTAGGATCGGATAAGACTTTAGAAAATAATAAAATCTTTTCTTTTTATGAGTTAATAATGCCTTTCATAGAGGATATAAAGATACCGGGATTTTTTATTTCTAACATTCCTTTACCATCCTTTCCACGAGAACATTCTCTTGTCGAAACAGATGAATTCAATATTCGATTAATTAATTGGGTACAATATCGTGTGAATCCATTTTCTTCTTTAAATCCCTATATTATCGTTAACAATGAAAAGACGTTTCGACGCAAACACGATGAACACGAGTCAGAGTCAAATGTTAATAAAAAGAAAAAAAAAAGTGCTCGGTAATCAATACATACCTAATACATTTTCTAGGCGTATTGCTAAACATTTAATTTTTTTTGTTAAACATGAAACGGGAATTTTAGTAACTTATGCTACTTGTGTTAATACAACTGCGACGTCGCGGATTATTTATGAATATGATGATATTGATGAAAATGAATTGAAAACTAGGAGTTCTAATAAAAAGGCGCAAAATTTTATTAGTGATATTCTCGAAACGAAAGATCCTCGTCTCATGAAGTCCTCCATTTTATACTTTCCGAGAAATGGACACGTTCAACCACAAAGTATTACATCATGTCGTGATTATGTTGACATTGCATTGGTAAATTCTGGAAACGTTCGAGAAGTTAATTTGTTTAAACGAGGTAGATCCATGACCTCGTATTGTCTCATTACTAATAAGAATCATACTTTATATTTTCATGGGTTTATTAGTATTCGGGATGCGTTTCAAACGATAGCGAAAAAAAAGGGTATCTATAATAACAGAAACTTTCCTGCTCTCAATTACTATGATGAAAGAAAAGGTTTCAAATTTACTTTTCATAGTTCTGGGTCTGTTAATATACAATGTCTTTTTCATTTCGACAGATATCAGGCGGCAGAAATACTTTCTTCTTTAATTACTGGAGTTATGGTAGACCCGTACTTGAATCTATTTTGCACGCGTGCCTGTATACGGATGGGAAGACTTATTTCTTCTAATGAAAAGGCAGACATTGTACGTCAACATTATTCTTTGCTTGCTGATTCAGAACATATACATGTCGATGATCATTATCGCAAAATGAAAAATTATGTTTGTGTACGACTTCCCCGGGATATAGCAGCTGATAGATTTAAGTTATTCCGAAATAAAAAAAACATACCTTATGATTTAGAAATTTTTATTACTGAAATAATCAAAATAGGCGAAAAAATCAATGTTAAAAATTTAATATTAAATTGTCATGCTTTTGGAATTCAAGGTGTAAAAGATATATTACAACGGTTTGAACCTAATAAATCCTTTTTATACGAATAATTGTTTTAGTCTTAATCATTTCAATCGCTTTAATTGCTCTAGTTTCTATAATGATGATGATAAAAGACAACGAGCTGAAAAGTGAACGCCAGAGAACGACCATGAGAGCAATTAAAAAGAGCGTAGCTAATGAGAGCAAGAAAGAAGAGTGATATATATATACAGTATATATAGCGAAAAGGAAGGAGAAGAGGGAAATAAATATATATAGATATACATCATCAAGATGTATTTGTTTTTTTTCTTTCCCCCCCTTTTCGCTATATATACTGTATATATATCGCTCTTATTTCTTGCTCTCATGATCGCTGATTGGATTCATTTTAATTGTTAATTACTATTAAAATATCTTGGTTCGTCTCGCATTTTACCGGTACTTAAAAAATTATTAACAAATGATGATGTATCAATGTCTATTTCGTCATGATCCATTGGCATTAAGTTGGTTACCCGGTAGTTTTTTCTTGCATTCATTAAACGTTTCTTTAAAGTTTCAGCTTTATGTGAAACTTCTGTTGCTCCTTCAGCTGTTCGTACAAAACTTGCATTGATTATATTTTCGCTAATATCAGATTTATAATTTTCGATTACTATACACAATGGTCGTATGTATTTACTAAGATGACGAAGCATAATTTCACGACGTTTAGCTAATGTTTCAATATTGTTTAAAATTTGGGCGGTAGGAAGACCCTTAGCAAAATTGTAAGTATATTTATCGCGCTCTTGAAAGAGATTTTCTTCACATTGTTGGATATTTTTGATATAAATATTTTCTTCGTTAGTAATAACGGATGCCCAATCATTTACATTCAATAATAGATCATGAACGGTTTTTATTTCTTTCTGGATAGTTTTCGAGTTGCATTGACGTATTACATAGTCGACATACGAATGAGGTTGATTTCGAAAACAAAAATAATTCAACGTTTTCACGAAAAATCCTTTCCATCCTTTGACTTTACATAGACCAGATGAAGTAGTCAGATCGTGTATTGTATAAACTTCTATTTTTTGAGATATAAAGGGTTGGTTTTCTTCTTCTTCGTTATTGTCTTCTTCGGAAACAAAAAAATCGTCGTTGTGATTTGGTTCTGATTGAATTACAGAGGTAATGGAAGTCAATGAGGAACACGAAGAAGATATGGATGTGTCATCGGTTACACCGGATACATCTATTTCTTTTTCTGCTTTTCCTTCATCTTCTTCATTAGATCCTACAAAAGACATGACAGTTTTTTCCCGTTTTGAAAATCGTGATCCCACTTTAGATAATAAGATTAAACTGTTAAATAGTATGGTGTTCAATCTTAAAATACAATTAGAAGATGCTTCCAATAAAAATCAAATCTTACAAAATGAATTTAACCAAAAATACGAGATGGAAAAACAACATTCTTTTCAGATTACTATGAAAGTAAATGAATTGGAAAAACAATTAACTGAGGCTTGTAGACTTAATGAAGAACTAAGTCGAAAACTTTTGAGTCAACAACAAGAATGCGATGCCCTTCGTAAAGAGGTCGATGATTTAGATCAGGTTGGAAATGTAATGAAAGATACTCTCGAGCGACAACAGGAACAACTAAATCAATGGAAAGAAGTTCACAATCTACTACAAACCAGATCGTTGGAAATGGATCGAGTCACGACTGAACTTCGAAATACTAAAAATGATCTCGATGTTAAAACCTTACAATTACAAAAAGCACAAAGAGAATTAGTTGCTTTAAAGATAGCTAAATTTGACAGCAGTACACAAATGAATTCGTACAGAACTCTTTTGAAATCATTAAACGAATGCGATGTACTCTTGTGGTATTTTATTGAAAACAATCTTTTAGCGCTAAAAGAAGAAGGGATCAATAAATATATTACAGTTACAGGTAGCTCCAATGCCAAATGGATCGGTATAATTGAAAAATGTAAAAAAATTCCCGAGTATGATACAGCGATTTTCGGAAACGATATGTTAAAATTTATTATCTGTTATAAAGATCAAAGAATGGGTTTTCTTGATTTAGTAGACGTTTTTATTAAAATGGAATCTAAAAATATGCAACGAGTAGTATCAGATAGCGTTAAACTGGATAAGCAAAATTTCGATGTAAGTGCTGCTAAAATGACTTATCTTTTAGCCGAACTCCAATTAAAAATCAAAAATGGTACGGTACCTAAAACTATAGATGTACCGTTTCAACAAAAAGTTGACGAATTACGACAAATACCTGCTGTATCTTAATCCTCTCTTTTTTCCTCTCGCTTATAGATTTTATATTTTACGTACTTGATAAAAAATACTCTATATATTACTTAAAAAACAAATAATAAATGATTATTCTTACAATTGAAATGAGATGGATGTTGTGAAAAATAAAACATTTTTAACGTGTCAAAAGCGAAAGGGAGAAGAGGAGAATTTTATTAGTAAAAAATTAAAACGAGATGGTGATGACGACGACGAGGATGATTTTGTGGGTGGTATACGAGATTTGTATGTGGATGAGTATACTTTACCTGGAATGCGAAAATTTTTTAAACGGTTTAGTGAGATTGATAAATTGGTTACAGAATGTCATATTGAACAATACATGTCTCCTGAGATTTTTGGCATGCACAGTGATATGATTTTTGAGTTTCTTCAATCTTATGGTAATCTCGTATCTGTGGTTGGTCCTCCGGGATGTGGTAAGACTCACATGATTTTTGATCTTTGCTACAAATTTTTTATTCGATGTGGAATTGTTCCAAATATTATAGCGCAGTCTCAAAAGATTGTTGAAAATATAAACGATAGAATCGATGCACGGATCGAGGTTCAAAAGAAGAAGGAAAAAGAAGTGGATTGGGAACGTTTTTTACCCCGTGCAAGTACTTGTTGTTCCTTTTTAGGTATACGTAGAAATCTTATCTATGATCTCGAAAAAGATATACAAACGTTTATCAAATCTTATGAGAGACGATGGCAAAAAGAATTGAATTTGAAATCTTACGAAGAAAAAAAGGGTTTACCTGAAATTGTGACTTCTGAGATGATCATACTAGATGAACAGTCACTTATTGGTGGCCATTTTATGGCTATCATGGATTATATTTGCCGTAAATGGAAGAAAACGGATCAATTGTTTGGGGGCATACCAGTGGTGCTTTTAGGAGATCCCTGTCAACTGGTACCAGTAAATGGAATTAGTAGTTATCTTTCTAAACCGTTTGTGGAAGGAGCGTTGAATTACTCAAGTATAAATCGTATTGTTCGATGCAAAGACGATCCCGTTTTGAAAACACTTATCATGGCTATGCGAGAAGATGCGGAAGTACCGGAATCTCTTTTAAAACGCGTCAATTATTCTTGTGTTATTGGAGTCAATCTCAACGATCCCAATGTATGTCCCGGAAATTTAAGGATTTTTTGTAAGAATAATACAATGAATAAATATTTAGAAACGCTTACTAAAACCTATTTGAAAAATCAAAAAAAGAAAACATTTCCTATTACATACTCTTGGAAACGTCAGGATAAAGTTATACGAAATAGATATATGACTGATGTAGAGAAAACGTTTTTAAATGAAGTGAAAAAACGTTTGACAGAAGAATTGCGCGTTGGGATGGACGTCATGATTAAAACTAATGTGTATGGTCAATACATCAACGGTGAACAAGGGATAATTGAAGATTTTATTGATGAAGGCGTTATATTTCGGAATCATAAAAATAAAAGAAAAATAGTGAAAATGGCTGAAAAAGAATTACATTTGGGAAATAAAGTGAAATTTTGTGTTTTACATATGCCGCTTCATCAGGCGAATGCTGTGACGGCGCATACTTGTCAAGGACAGACTGGAAATTTTGCTGTCACGGAAGAGTGTATGAAAATGAATACACAATCGTCTTTTGCTGGAGGAACGTATGTATGTATTTCTCGCGCTTCTTGTATGGGAACGAGAGAAGAGAAACTTAACGCTTTGATGAATGAAGAGCGAACAGTTAAAGGTCTTTTTTTAGCGTCTGAATTAGGAAAGAAAACACCCGTGTCCCCAGTTCATTTTGTTCACAAACGATTTTTCGAAAATAGTAATCGTATATTTTTACCTAAATATATTAATCCTATTCACGTACATTTTTTTTTAGAACGAGAAAAGCGAATTGGAAATATTAAATATACCAAACATGAATTAAACGAGATTACGTTGGCATTAAAAAATCAAAAACTCTGAAAGAAAGAACATGGGCAATCAGAAAAAAAATAATAAAAACGACGGTGGGCGTAAAGAGTTTCTTTTTAAGCTTTATCTTACACTTGGGGTAGTCATTTTAGCTTCGGTAGGCCTTTTTATTTACGTTTACTTAGAAATTAGACAAACGTTGACGGTTATTGTCCCGTTGGAACAAATAATTAATAACGATAAGCGAGAAATAACTGAATGGCAAAAAGTAAATTTACCAATCAAAATTTTTCAATATTTAAACCAAAATCATCCTGTGAGTGAACTTATTGGTAGTAAATTTTCAGAAAGATTATTTTTGGTTTTCACCACTCCTCATGTACCTCGAAGTAGTAACACTATAACAACTTTTGCTTACGTTAAAAAACGGGAAACACCGTGTTTCCTTTCTTTGTACGGAGTTGCTGGACCTTTACAATATGAATCTTTAGATGTAGAAATGAAAGAATATTTTGAATGGACAGCTCGTTTTTCAGGCACTTATGATACAATTGTAGCTAAAAGTACATGCGGTAATACGATGGAACTATTTCGATGGTGGGGAAAACATTTTGAGCGTGTTCCATTATTAAGTCTCGATGAGACTTGTTTTGTTGATTTACAAGGAACATGTAATAAACGAAGAAATTTTACTTACGATGGTTTAGATAGTCATGGGAATAAAATGGTTTGCGACGATCGTTTTAAAAATTTAGATTATATTATTTGTAGATGATTAAGTATTAAATTCAAGATAAAGATTAATTGATAATGTTATAATAAAAAACACAACGAAAATGTCAATTCACGAAATATTAATCTTTCTTGCGCTCGCTATCGTGCTCATATCGCATATGTCATTACTAAAGTTTAAAAAAAGTCAACAGGTAACTTTAACTTTCGAAAACGATTACGAATACGAAATCCCTGTAACGTGTTTAGCGCAACTCTCTCAATGTCTTGGAAAGAAACCCCAGTACATCAATCTACGGCAACACTTCAAAATGGGAGCCTTGGAAAATTTTTCGATCATGTGGAAAACGATTACACCCCTATTACGGAAGTCGATTCCGAAGACGAAACTCTTTCGCTGGAAGGAAACGTAATCACAAAACGGCAAAATTCTCCGTATGCTAATGATGATGCAGCTTACATTTATCGACATGTTATCGTTTTTGTTTTTTTAGTTTCTATTGTCACTTCGGGAATTCTTGTTTTAACGAATGCCATGTATACTACCAATCTCGAAAAAGATGTTTGTCGTGTCCAGGAATATACCTTAGAAAAAATCACGAACTTAGGAAAAACGGAAATCGAATTAAAAAGAGATAATGTCAAATTATGTTCAGTACATGAATGGAATGTTGCCATTCACTTAAGAAAAGGATGTTCGGCTGACGCTCTCAATTCTAGCGAAGAAAAATGTGTTGCAGAATTGAAATTAGATGGTTTTGGTATTTTTCGAAATTATGAAAATTTAGTAACAGGAAAAATGAGCCATATTCTTACAGGTGCAAACAATACTATAAAAACATCTAAAGTATACATACGTTTAGAAGATAGAGGTATAGCGTTAAGTAGAGGAAAACAACCACCTCAAATTGATCCACAAATTTTTTTGACCATAGAATACTAAAATGACACTTTTATTGTTATAATACTAATATTATTAAAAAAATGATAAATCCTTTCAAAGTAATAGAATTTATTGTTACTCCGATTAAACTCGGTACCAAAACTTTTTTTTTTTTTTCTAAAGACTTTATAGAAATTGTAATACGAGTATGTAACATTTACGTTTTGTTAACGTTTTTGACTGCTTTTGGACTTTTAGTCATTAGCTCCTGTGCTGCAACATTAGCCGGTTACATCTTGGGTGGAATAGCTATAGCGATTGTTGAAATTATTTACATCGGACGAGAAATCGTCGACAAAATAGAAGACGCACTCAATTTTTTTGGAATCAGTGTAACAAATCCTATTCCTCGTCATACAGTGTTTGATGAAATGAGTATTTTAGTAGAAAAAAATCCGTTTACTCAAGAAGAAGGAGGAATAAGTATCGCATTCCGTATTTTGATTTTTTATATATCCAAACATAATTTGTGTAAGGTTTTAAATTTTTTTCGCGCTATACGATTATCCAAGATATTCATTTATGCTCCATTATCACCCATAGCAAAAAGCATTTGTACTTTACCACAAGATATTAACAAGTATCAAATCTGGTTTCAGGGCTACCCCGAACTCGCTTTATCTATAGCGTACCCTTTCTTATTATACCTATGGATTATAATGGTTACTAAACCTTTATGGTGGGATATCTTTAAGCATTTTTTTAGAATACTGTTACGACTTATTGAAAAACGGACCAAGTTAGCAAAATATCTTCACGAATTTGTAGATAGAGTTAAACGAATCGAAAAAAGAAATAAAAAAAAGATAACAAAACATGATAAAAAAAATAAATATGAACTACTAAACATGCATACTTAATTTTTATTATTTCTCTTGTTTTTGTTTGTTAATTTTTTAAATAAAATTGTCTATGATCTAAACGTTTAGTTTCTGTAATACGAATTTGACGTATAAGGGATAATAAATGACAATATTTTAAAAATTCAACTTGATTTTTCCAAAATAAGGGTAATTGTTTAATATCTAAGGCCCACGTTTCAAAATCTTCCAGCATACTTTTATGAAAGATAACATAATTTACTGGAACATTTTTTAAAGGTCCTCTAAAAATTTTTAAATCTTTTGCCATACATTTGGCTAAAAAATAAAGTTCGTTTAATAAAAGTTCTTTACCAGTATCTTTCGTAGTACGTGTTTCATGCCGTTTTTGAGATTCGGAACAACCTCCTTTTTCACAAGACATGTATTTAGTTAGAAATTCAATTTTATTAAAACATACGTCAATAAGTTTCTCATAATAAAGATACGAATGAATAACATGCGTTTCCTTTTCGGGAGGTAAATGACGCAGTTTTTCTAAACCATTTCTATCAAACAAAACATTGACTTGGAAAGATATACCTAAAATGTGAGCTGTTAATACTTCAACGTAATTATTCGTCGCAGGATTGTACACGAGAAATTCGACAGATTCACTATCGATTCCTAGTCTTTCTGAAAGTTCTAAATCAATATCTTTTTCTTTTACACCGTGTTTATGGACAGAGAATAAGAAAGGTTGAAAACGCGATTGAGAATCTGTTAATGAATCCAAAATATTAATTATTTTTGTTGACGTATTGTTAGTACAAATGGCCATAACTGCAATGGCCGATTGATAAAGATTGATACAAATCTTTTTAAGTTCTTTCAAACTGAACTGAGAATGAAGAAATTTACGGCACGATGGTGTTGCAACGTAACGAGATAATTTTTTACATTTATACTTCATATCTGTTGATTTAAAAATAGCATCTACGAGATGAAGTTGAGTATTTTCTTGGTCGCGCAGTGCCGGAGGAATAAAAACCCGTAAACAGTCTGTTAATCCCGCTACCACTACACATTGTGTCTCTTTTTTTACTCGATCGGCAACACCTGCCAAAATTGTTCGACCAATTGCAGTCATTGCTTGATAAGCATTAAAATCGAAATTTTTTAAGGAACCGGAAAAATGACAATACAAACGTTTATATTTCTTTTTGTTTTTTGTACTGAGCAACAACATTTCATTGCAAAGTCGATGCATTAATTGCGTTGAAAAAGACGTATATGGAATATCTTTGTAATATAATATATATAAATAAAATTTCTCGAAATCGAATTCAAATAATTCATCATAATAACCCGGTTCAGGAATTAAATTCAAACCTCCAGACGCTTCTGATGTGTTTCTAATGATGCGTACATAGGGCTCCATAAAACGATTACACATAAAATTTAAAATGATTTGCAGAGAAGGAAGAGCGTTATCATGATCCCGATCATGATCATTCTTTTCATTTTGCTTTTTTTCTTCAGTATCAGTATCAGTATCAAACAAATGTTGTAGTTGGTAGGGATCATCATAATAAATTACTTTCCCAACATGTACAGTACCACCAGAATGAATAGTTGATAACTGATACGGACGTGATAAATCGAATAATGGAAGATGGGCAGCCAAAAGTATTTGGTCAAGAGATGTCAATTTTGGGCTATACACTGGCCAACCCCAAAAAATATATTCATCTTTACCATGGGTTTCCCATTTTTCCCAACTTATAATTTGATCGTTTGAATCCCACCATCGAATTCCATACACTACAAGAACATGGATCTTACCATTTACATCTCGGCGTTCATAAATTAAAGACACTTTGTCACCTTCTTTTTCGAAACGAACATTATGATAATGATAAAGAGGTACAGAGGGTAACTGTGTCTCACAATACACAGCAGAAGATGCAATTTTTTCCTCCATACCAAGATATAAAGAATAAAAAAATGAAAACTACTATTCTACAAGCCTTTAATTATAAACAAATACGTAATGATAATTATCTTTATTTTAGTATAATTAAGCGAAGGGAGAGAAGTTAACCTTAGTACCTTTTTTTTATTATGATTACATTAAAAAATAGTTATGATCAATTTTTTCTCTTCCTCTTCGCTTTAAACATTTTTTTAAAACCTTTCGTTTCAAAAAACAATAATATAAAAAAATTGATTTCGTTTTATTTTGTTCTAATAGTGAAAATAAAGTTTCTTTCTATTCTATTACTGGTCTAAAAAAAGGTTCTCCTGAAGAGGTCATGAATTTTAATCCCTTTCTATCGTAATCATACTCTGTTCCAGACGACGTTGAATAGGAAAATGGATCATTTTGTATCCAAATAATCTCGTCTTTCCCTTCACTGTTACGAACCAATTGCCAAACATTCATGGCTATAAGAGTACGCGTAAATGCATGAAATAAACTATGAAATCTTTCAATGATATCCACACCGCCTTGTGATTTGAGTTCCATATGTTTTAAATTGACTCTGTCTCTAGATGTTTCGTATCTTTCTTTAGTATTATTACAAAAAGGTACTTCTATAAAATGCGTTTTATCGGTACCGATTCCAAGTGGGTAATAGTACCCGAATTTTTCCAATTGTTTTAAAACGTGTTCTTGATATCCAAGTGGATGCATGGTAGGAGCTATTGAAACGGCTTTATCAATTCGAGTGGTATCGCAACTTCGAAAATCAGTTTCCGTATTGAGATTAAACAAACCAACCGTTCTTCTACCACCGACTGGTGGTAATTTTTCTTGTGTAATCATTTCTACATCGCTCATGTGAATAAAAAAGGCTATTGCTCCCGTTAAGAGTTTTTTATCGTGTGTCTTTAAAGTTTGGTGATTAAATATATTTTCCAGGTTTTCTAGTCGCATATCGCATAATTCGTCAATCTCTTCAATGACCGCATTGCTGATAGCATAAGCTGCATGTTTATCTAAAAAACCATATAGGGTTCTTTGATTATGTGTTACAGCGATAGGACTTTCGTTGGATTTATCAACAACTAGCATAGGTCCTTCTTCAATTCGTGGACATCGATCTTTAATAATGGGAATGATACTACTCGTAATAAATTTTTCTTGTTGAAGAATAAGAATGGAACGGAACATCGGTATACCTTTTCTTAACATGTATTTATGAACGTTACTTTTACACATGACGTGACACATAATGTTAAAACACCATAATAAACCAAATGGTAAATTAACCATAGTATTGATTTCTTCGTACTTGCAAAATGCGTGTAAGTTGTAAATGCTATTTTGGTGAGCATGATATGGAGTAGTAATGTGAGGTGAATGAGCGAGTAGCGGATGATACTTTGTAGCATCTAGGAGATGGTTAGGAAGTTTCTGAATACGTGGACTACGTGCTTGATAGAATACGACTGGACAACGCATATGTCGTAGGATTTCTGTTTTACGTCGATTCTCTCCCACTGGATATTTGAAATAAACCCAATATTTCTTTGGTTTGAAAGCAGGTTGTTCAACTAAATTCGTATTAAAAAAATGAATGGGAATTTTATTCCATTGGAATCGGCCCGATAAATCTATTCCCAAAAGATTGCGATCTTCGTCTGGTATATTTTCCTCCTCAAAATCTTCTTGGTCTTCTCCTATTTTTTCATCATCATCATAATCATCATCATCATCATTATCTGGTCCAATTTTGTCTCCGATATAATTTATTTTAGTTGGCATGACCACAGATTCTGTTCGCGTTATTAAAAAAGTTTCAAAAACCCGATACATTTGAGAATATGGGTCTGTATTAAGTTCAGATCGAAGAACTTCGTTTGTATCGGCCATTGGAATAGTTTCAGAAAAAGTTGGAAAGGAACGAAAGATGGTCAAATCATTATCAGTAGCGGTAATAAATTTTCCAATCGTTTTAAAAGCACAGTCAAGAAGACACGAAATATGTGAATAATATTTGATCATCTCTTTAATTTGGTCAAAATTTCGGTTAAAATAGTTTTTCATATGAATACTTCTAAAGAAATCCCTAATTTCATTGACGCTAGATTTTCCAATCGACATAATAGCGAAAAAGAAGAGGCGAGGAAACGTGAGAATAGCGTTACTCTTATAATCGGTTGCTAGTTCTTGAATTAGAAACGAAAGGTACATGCGTTTTAAGGGCGTCCAATTATTAGCCGATAAACTAATTGCTTCATCATTAAAGACATTTCGAAGTTTGATGGCTAAAAACGCTTGTTTTTTACTGGGTACTTTAGAGCAGCATTCCATAATAAGATCGAGTAGTTCTTTTCCAAAAGAGTCTTCGAATTTTGTTACTTCTGAATTAAAAAGAATGACTTTGGATAGCATATCATCTCGATCAAGTAGAGGAATGTTACCTTCCAACATAAGCGGAGAGTATGGACACTTTGAAAGTAAATTAGGAGCAAGTCCTCCGTTAGTTTCTTCATCATCATCGCTATCGTTACTGTTATTCTCTCCTTCTTCTGTAGTACCAGTTTCTTCCGGACCATATCCATACATCCCATACCCGCCTAAATTATAATTCTGATACGAGGTACCTACAGATAATGCTCCAAATTGATCGAGTGCATTATTTGGTACATATGATGATGGTTCATCACTCGTTCCTGGTAAAAAGTCTAGATGAGTATCCGTTTCACAACCAGCATGTACAGTAATCCCACAAGATTGTCTTTTTTGTAAAAACGGATGAAGAGTGTCGTATAAATAAAGTTGATGGTTTCGCGACATCTTTCCTTCAAATACGGCTTTTCTGTAATCCATGTAATTAACATCCTTGAAGTAATCATGACTTTCTAAGACTTCTTTAAAATAATCTTCTGGATCATACAGATTCGCATAAGTAAGACCAGATTTGGGAAGTTGTTCTTTCATTTTTAAAACCATATTATCATGTTGGCTTAAAGAGGTTGAAATATGGTATTCATCATACATCAATCCTCTCGCAATTTGTGATGTGATTTTTTTAAATGGTTGATAAACTACCATATATCGTGTTAACCTTTCTTCACTTCGAAGTGGACTGTTTTTTTCTTTTCCTAGATGAGGAAATGTTTTAGGAAGTGCACAAATGTATTTGGGCATATCACCAATCATTGTACTTGCACATTTAAAATTATTATTGAAATAATTGACATTTCCCAAGGCTTGAGTACCACGTAGTTTCGACATATCAATGTAACCTTCTTTTGTATCTTCTGAATTTAATTCATAAATTGGATTCACCGAACCAAAATCATATTCATCCATTACCATGAGTTGTCCCGAAGTTTTAAGTTTTTCCAATGCAAAATCAGTACAGAAGATCCCATCAAACCCTTTATTTTCTCGTTCTGGAACCTGTTTCATGACGTCGTTAATTTGATTAAGTATGTCTCTTATATTACCTTTACTACGAAACATGGTAGGTGCAAACGATCGTAGATAAAGCTCTTCAATTTGTTTAAAAATGGGAGCCGTGTTTTTCGTTGCATACGCGTTCTTACAGACTGTCGTTGTGACCATATTCGATAAAACGTAATCAATTCTTCTCGGTGCAAAATTATCTAAGAATTCAAGAAAATAAAATATTTTACCAGCAAGTATAGCAGATTCCAATAAAATTGTTTGTTCTTTGATAAAGTGTTCATAGTCGTGTGGATAGTATTCTGTCAAATCAGCATTGATGCTCATAGATGCCGCCACTTCTCTTACATGAAATCCAAATGTCATACTAGAACTAGTAGGTCCGGTAAGGTGAGCTCGTTTCGAACCTGGAAGAGGAATTCGGTTATCCCATGCCCGTATTTTCGTGTATGGAACAATATGACTCTGTCGTTCTTTCATAATTGTTACAACCGAATTGAGAAATTTTCGAGTCTCTTTTTCTGTACCAGATATATACCACAATAAAGATCGTTGAGCAGCAAAATTTTGAAAAAGAAGGGTTCGTATTGCTTCTAACAGCACGTCACTTTCGTTAACTCCATCTCTCTTAAAAAAATACATAGGAATTTTACCACTATCTTGAATCATTTTTTGATATGGTAGATTAATTGGAGCACCCGGATTAAAAGTTTCATTTAAAAATCCAGATGGTTGTGCTAAAACGGCCTGCCAAAAAATTGTAGGTTCACCCTCTTCATGGGTTCTCCATGCATTCATAGGAATAGCACCTTGATATTGATTTGTAGAAGGTTGCGTATAAAAATCATGATAAGCATTTGGAGCCGCCATATCGTAATACTTTCTCTTGAAAATGTTTCACTCGTCAATAAATATGAAGAAAAAAATATTCTCCGGGACGACACGTCACTGTACCGTCACCTTGGCTATGATATTCCACAGATTGAACCAAACCAAACGGATAGATTTCAGCAGCGTGTAAAAGGTTTTGTAATCGTCGTAAAATCATTTGCCCGCTTTCATTTTCAACATTGAAAAGTTTTAATTCTTGATAGATGGTTTTCATGACATAAGCGGCATTATGAGTGTTTCTCCGAATTTTGTCTAGTATTTCTTGAATCTTTTCTATTTCGTCTAAATGGTTCTTATAATATTCTAATATGATACCAACAATGGAAAACAAATCAAGCATTATATTAGCCGATTTATTTTTTGTCAGATGTCGGTAATGTGTCGTTTGCGATTCGTTAATTGCTTTAGCATTTTCCAACGTATCCTGTAAAGTACGTTCGACTCTTCGTGCTGCTTTTTTTAATTTGCGCGGCACAAATACAGGAAACGAGAGTTTATATGTATTTAACATAACATCTACTTCATCTGTAGTAGGTACATCAGCATAAATTAAATCCCCGATTTCAAATGTTTCATTACTTAAATTTCTCATTCTTATACCACTGTTTTCTTTAGAATAAACGTCAAATATTCCTTCAAAATTACTAAAAGTCGTATCTACAATAGAAACTCCAAACTGTCCAGTTTCAGTAGAAAAACAATCAGTATCACGAAGGAAATTCCATTCTTCACCTTTTGCTAGAGTTCTAGGATACGTTTCATTTGCAGGACAAGGAGTACAAAAAATCTGATTTTCAATTTGGGTTAAATATACAATCGACCCTTCAGGAAGGTTACAACCTTGCTCACAAATTACACCCCTGTATTCTTTATTCTTTGCATATGCACGTCGTCTACTAATAGACGTGACAGGAAAGTTAGGATTTATTAAAGTATTGATAGCACCAGGCATATTAACGGTTTAATTTGATTTTTATTACACTTAACACTTCAATAGTTACAACAATTTTTTTAATAAATGTATTTTATAATTAAAATCAAAGCGAAAAGAAAAAGAGGAAAAAAGAAAAATACTCATAAATAAAAATTAGAGGTTTATTTATTTTGTCCACTCCAGGTATTATATTTTTCCTGAATATTTTTTTTTATCGATGATGATGGAGTTTGTTGTGATAATTCTTTTTCAGAAGCTTTTATAATGCTAGTGTTAATTGGTATAGGAGATTGACCAACATTGTCGTATCCTCTTTTAAGAGATGATGAATTCGTTGTTTGATCGTTATCTTTGTTAATTGTACTTTCATTTTTGGTTTTATGATCTTCGAGGAGTTTTTTGATTTCATCTATTTTTCCATTCAAGAACGCTTCATTAAATACAGTATTTTTTTTTTCGGGTTCTGGTTGAGAAGGAGAAGGATAAACTGGAATAGGTTGTATAGGAGTATTAGAAGGGAAGAAATAAGTATATTGTGGTTGTTGCGGTAATTGTTGCGGTAATTGTAGCGAATACGGAAACACCATTTGTGAAGAAGGAGGATAATTTGATTGATACTGTTGTGACAACGACGGTTGTTGAAATGTCATTATTGGTAGTTGTGGTTGTGGTGGTTGTTGTTGTGGTTGAGGTAACTGCTGTGACGGTTGTAGTGTAGAGGGTAGTGGTAAAAACATTGGCTGTAGTTGTTGTTGTGGTTGTGGCGTATTAAAAAGTTTTCTAGTATCCCCAATATAGTATTCGTTATTTCTCGTAGAATTAGTTGTATTATTCATACCCGATGTGATATTCATGCGATGAAATGTTTCACCACCATCACTGGTCGAATAAAATTGATGTTGCTGTGGAGTATTCATTTTCTTGATCGAAGCTTTTACTATTCCGTTCGTTTTTTCTCCAATACTCTCGTCTTGGTTTTTTTGAGGAGGAATATTTTCAGCGACACCGGCTTTGACCATATACTCCCATAATTTACTCTTTGTATTTGTTTTATTATAAGATGGTATATACGTGGATAATTGTCCTAAAATTTCTAATTGTTTACTCGTTCGTCTTGCCAATTCTTTAGAATTTTCTGAAAAATGTTTCGTACCCAATTCAGAATCTCTTTTTAACTTATGCCAATCATTTATAAATTTTTTACAGGATTTATCGTCTTTATTTAGACCACGTATTACATGTGAAAATATTTTACTCATTCCATCGGATGAAGGATTTAATATTTGATCGGTTTCTTTGACGCGTGCCTTCGTATTATAGAGTTCCGAACAAAGTTCAGTCATAAAATTAAAAACCTCTTCGATAGGCATTTCTTTAATATCTTTACCAAATTTCTCTAACACAGTTTCAGATGTCGTAACCTTATCATCATCATTATCGTCATTTTCAGAACCTTCTTCTTCACTATTGATTTTTACTTCTTTTTCTTTAGATGGAACTTCCATGATCGGTGCTGCAGAAAGGTCAGTATTTTCCGAATCCATTTTCACTTGTTGTTTCGATGCTCTTATAATTTCTTCATTACTTAGCTTTAATGTACTTAAGAATCTTATTTTTTCCAATTTATCTTTTTTATAAGATTTTCCATATTGAGCAAACCCAAAAAGATCGTGCATTTTACAAATTAAATCTATCAAATCGTCTGCGTATGCTACAACAGTCCCAGGACGCGCCCCTAAAGTCACTAAGGAAACTTCGAGAGCCTTTTTTTCTTGTCCTATAGTTGCTAAACTCACTTCACCACAAGTTTGACGCAAGTTTTCTTTTTGAACATCAGTAAAAGCCGATTTCTTAATTTCTAATATAGCACATATACCATACGTTTCATAATCTAAATGTCTATGCCAAGATAATATCACTTTTCCACATGGTTCACCAACATGTTCTATTAAAACGTCTTTACCAATAAGATTAAGAGAATTGTATTGATCGCGCGTCAATTGTAAACGCGGGTCTCGATTATTTTTAGTATCTGCAACTTGACATACCACATAAAAACACTCCTTCCTATTCGCCAAATATTGTTTTATTAATCGACTCAGTTCTTGTTTTAGTCTAATTTCTCCATTCGGAAAACATAAACAACAAACGTCGTTAGACATGTTTTTTCCCTTCTCCTCTCTCAATGTTTTTATTGTTTAGCCGTAATCTTTCTAATATGTACTTCACAATATTTTGTAGTTGTTACATTTTGACAACCGTTAAAATGACAAAGACTCACAGAATATCTATCTATGGTTTCAAAAGCAAATACATTTCCTTCTTCGTCTAAAAGTTTAAAATCAATAAGATTAGTCTTGTCACAATTGAAACAAAACCGATAAGGCTCATAAAGACGCATATACATCGTACGTTTCTTGGGTCTATGTTTGAGATCAACTAAATCTAATGATCGTCCACAATCCATACAAAACGTTTGACCTTCGATATTTTTAGGATCGAGATCATTTCGTGTTCCTTTAAATACTGTATACGTTTCCTGCCGCATCATATATTTTGAGACAGATTTTTGAAATAAAGTAAATAAAACTGGAAACTGATTTTTAAAACGATTAAGAATTACCTCCAGATCGCCTTCTTTTTCTGTTCTATGTTTTTCTACTTCTAAAACAATATTTTTAAATTTTAAAAGAGATGCAGGTGAAAGTTTATAATATGTATCAGTCAAAAGTAAGGGAGCAAATGGACTGATACAGTTAAATCGAAATAGGTTTCCCAATAAGCATACGTCGTTTCGCGCTACCATATCCTCTTTAAATTTTGATAATGCTTTTGATACATTAGAAATATAAATACGCCAAGGTTTAGCTCGTAATCTAACGTAGGCAAGATGAGCCAGTTTATTAAAATCAAGATTCATATCATTAAGATTATCAATCATTGTCTTAAATTTCGCTTCCGAAGAAGGAATAGTATAATCACATGCAAATTCACTATAATTTTTCAATATAAACCATCCCATTGCGACAGTAACAGCGTACCTAAAATATTCTAAAATGGTGGTAGCACGTTCCATAAATATAGTATAAGATACAACCGAACATATAGGTTCCATGTCTTCATAATGAGTAAGAGTAAAATCTTGGGTTATTCTTTTAATTAAATGTACGCCCATTCTCGTTTTTCGGGCCGCCAAAGCAATGAGTTTGTATGTGGCATTTTCACTTGCAGGAAATCGTCGTTTTTCCTCATCCGTCAATAAATTACGTTGAATAATATCATTAAATATCGTTTTTAACATTTTAACATAGAAGACAACTATTAATGTGAAAACTATCAATTGTAATTGTATTTAAAGCGACGTAATATGACATAACATACTGAAAAGAGAATTAAAAAAAAATAAAATCTTTTTGTTATCAATGAAATAATTGATCGTTTTATGATTGTTTTTTTGGTAGTAGTTTCAATGTATTGATTATTTTTATACCACTTCCTCAATCTTAAATAAATACGACATCCTTTTTCGCCATAATCTCTTTGTATTTTTAAAACATCAAAAACGTATTCTTTATAACAATCTAAAATCTTATCTACTGTCTTTGTTAGATTATAACAATAATCATCATTCATTTCTTTTTTGAAAAAATATAAACACTCGGTATTATCATAATACGTGTCATTAGATTCTTTAATTTTATCATCCTCTCTTATAGCAACTAACATAAAAACGAGATCTTTGCTCTTTTTTCCTTTACTGTATTCGGATTTAGCAATTCCGACTCTTCCGTTTTTACTTAAAAGAAATAAGTTTCTTATACCAATATTAAATAATTCATTGTAATTAATAATCCTATTGATCTTTCCAGTATCGTAACGTTCTATTTCTATATTTCCAATAGGATATTTATTGAATATAAATTCGTTATCAGATTGATTTTTCACGTTTTCGTTTTCACCATACGATCCATCCATGATCCAAATGGTAAAATTGGGAGATGCACTAAAAGTTTTTCTTTTCTCCTCAAATACATAAATTTTGTTTCTTCTAATAAAGACCACATGTCAAGCATTTCATGTTTTACATCCAGCCAATCTTCACAATCCGAAAATTGAGCCATTGATTTATAAAATTCAACAATTTTTTCCCAAATACGCCATTCTTTTTTGTTAATACAAAAATGAGGAACCAGTGCTCCAAACAGTTCTTGCATACGCTCAGCTGGATTCGTAACTTTTTTTCTCACATAATCATAAATACATTCAAAAACACTAATATAATCTTTTAATGTAAAAAGATGATCGTTATCATCATCATCATGACTATCATCGCCCCATTTGAAATGATCTTTAACGTAATTCCATTCAGCATCTTTCAGAGACGATGAATAAAGATCAAAATGACCGAAACTCGGTAACGGTATCATATAAACAAGACTAGGATTTTCGTATCCATTCAATGTAGGTTGAAAAATTACAGCCGAAAATATCCATTCGAGTGGACTATCAGCACTTATAGCAAACGAACCATGCGATGAAGATATAGTCCAAGGAGAATGTTTAAGAAATTTTCTTCCTTCATGAGTATTCCATATATTCACCGCTTTTAAACATGACATTTTTTTATTTTTTTCTGAATCTCTTTCTTGTAACCATATTTTAGAATAAAAAACCAAAGCTTGTAAAATATTTGTACCGAATAAACTTTGAAACTGTTTGATCAATGAATCGTTTTTGAATGTGGATAAGGCTAGAATACGTTTAGTATCGGGTACAATCATTCCCGTTGTCATTAACGGTTCAATCTTTACTCTAGGTAATTTCATTTCATCTATTTTAGACAAATGAGAAATAAAAGTTTTGACTGTAGATTCTCGCGAATCTAATTGTAAAAACCAAAACTCATCTTTATTCAGATGAATTTTCCACTCGATACTAAAAAGAATATGCACATCTTCAGCTACATTTGATGATTGCACATTTTCGTTTCTAAATTTAACATTTGATGGAATAATTCCAACCCCCAATAACAACTCTTTGATATTCACATCATCGGGAGTTAAGCAAAAGTCTTTTTCTTTCACACTACCATGATTTTTATCAGTTAAATATAAAATAGGACCTTTTTCTTTATCATTTATATTGGCGAAGTTTAAGAATTTTTTACGAATCACTTTGTTACAATGTTTACATTTTGTGTTAAGATAGTTTTTATCATAATCGATAAAACGTCGATATGCTTCTTCCGAAAATGCACAACGTAACGGAAACAAAAAAGAAAAACGAATTGACATATTGAAATAGATTCGTTAATTGATTAAATTAAAATCCAAATGAATCATCTATATAGAAACAAAGTCCTATTATGTTACTTAAGTTCATCTTTTGACGTAAATATTAAATACAATAAACGAACAATTTATTTAAGTTCATTGTTCGGTACACTAGCTTTTTGTATTCTTTGTTACGCGCAATTTTATGAATACGACCTTTTTATTAAATTTTCCGTTTGTAATCCTTTAAATTTTCGAGAAAGTTTTACCATTAAAGAATGCACCGTGCACGCTAACATAACAGACGATCCAAGGTATTTTATACTCATTTTTCATGCAATAGGATTAATACTATTAGCCACAGGATTAGAAACCTTCTTTGTTTTATGGGGTGTTACTAAAAAACATCAACGTTTTATAGCTCATATTGCTCACGAGTGGAATTTCAAATCTGAAATAGTACATAAACTAATTGAATTTCTTGGTATACAAGAGAAAGACATTTCGAAACGAACCCATCTGAATATACAATTGATTGATCACAGATTGAGATCCGCCAATGGTCTATTATTTGCCAATCTGTATTTAGCATTTGTTTTTCACAATTGGAAAGAATTTTTTAGTCTACTAATTATAGTACTCGTGTTAACAGTTCTACCTCCAACTATATTTTTTACCGATGTGATCATCAAAATACTTGGTATATTATGTTTTTTTATGGGAAACATTTGGCCAATTCAAGCATTTTTTTTCCTCTCCTTCCTTTCGCTACAAGATTCTAATGGAATAATTTTATTAATATATTTTGGTTTACTTTTACTAAAAATTCCGATATTTATATTAATTGACCGTCTGTTATTAGGCACATCACGTTTACAACTTTACCGGACACTAGTTATAAAGTTACCTGAAGAAAAAGCTCAAGAATTGATAAAATGTCTCGAAGGAATACCTCCAATTCAAAAAAAAAAGATAAACAACTCACCTATACAAGTAAACAATTAAATCTACCAAATGAAAATAAAAAAATCATACTTCAGAAACTTACTTTTTCTCCAATTGCCATACAAAACGTAGAAGAAAAAACTTTATCTAGATCACATCGAATGAGAACTAACTTTCATGTAGCTATGAAAAATGTCATCGAAGGATTCAAAGAAAAATACGATCAAGAAAATCACACGCGAGAAATTGCTACTATATCAACAAAAGAACTTAATAAAGATTCGCAACGTTTTGCCGTACAAACCTGTTCTACTGTAGCATTATCATGGGCAAAGGAAATACTCAATATGAGACCTGAAAAATTAAATGATCTTATAAATCAAAGATTAGAAGAAACCAAAATCAACCCGAAAAAAATAAAAAACAACGATGATTTTTTACGTGCGTTATTACAAGACCAAGATAAACCTTTTGAAGTGATCCCCTTTATACATCCTTCACCCATGATTTGTTGTAAACAATATTTCCTTGACAATCTCTCGATATCCGAACCTTGTCAAAAAAGACTACGTCGATGCGGTGGTATGTTATCACCAAAAACCGAAGAATTCAATAATTGCATCGGAGTTAGCCGTTATGGTTTATCTGCACCGCTTTATGAAGAAACCTCGTCACGTTCTTTTCCACATGACATCACCATCTCTAAAAGTAATTATAAAAGCATACTTGAAAAACCTACGTGTTGCTTATGTCGTATCATTGAAACTGCCACGTTCTATCATTTTTTAAATATGACCTCTCGCGAGTATCCATCCATTATATTTTTAACATTATTCAATCGAATTTACCCCGATGTGAAAAAAGAAATGGTCATTAAGTTACCTATATTGGTTAATTCGAGTCAAGAACATATATTTCTCATCAAACATAATCTTTTTTTCGATGCTCTATCTATAAAAGAAGGACAATTCGACGTATCTGGAATTTTCGTATAATTTTTTTATAATACAATGCCACAAAGAAAAAAAATAAAATTATTTCTTTCATCTTTTGAAAATCAAGCAATAATTTCGATCCCTAAGAAAAAAATATGGTTTCGATTACCAACATTACCTGGCAAGATTACAACTATGTGTTATGAAAGAAAATACATTTACGTTGGAGTGGCTCTCTACCAAAACCCAGAACATAAGCATACCGGTTTTCAAGAAACGTTTTTGAAATCTGTCGAAAATCAAAGTATACGCTTGTTTGTAAAATCAATCGAAAATTCATCTCCATGGCAAGAAACACCTCATCGTTTACCTATTGACGCAAAAATTTTCATTTCGGAAAACTCATTATATTTTCAAACTAGAAAAGAAATTACTCTACTATTTTCTCTAGAAAAAAATAATGGTGATATAAAGAATAATTGGCAAAATATCACCAACAGAAAAACACTATTTCAATATTATCACGACGATGAAATCATTGCCTCTCAACCCACTACACGATGTTTATTTGTACTTACAAGGCGAAAAGGAAGAGGAATTTGTCTAGAGATCATTTATTTGAAGCAATTGAAAACAAAGATCTTACGTGAAGATCTTTTGGATCTATATGGACTATATGTAAAAACAATGAAAATCAAATTGAATGTTTGTAATAAGACACCCTTTATAAGTGTTGAAAATACATTTTCGAATATAATGTTAATATTTAACCTTGTATCTTGTACTCGTTATCTTGTTTCAACGGGAAATGGTCTAATGTCAACTAAAAATTGTTTTATTGTACAATGTAAAGATAATTCAGGTAAATGTCAAGAAATAGGATATGATTTTAAACAGGATAATTTTTTTATTAATAAAGAAGCTAAAAACATTATTAATTTTCCCGGAGAAATGCATACAAGGTTTACTTACACAAGAAAAGATTTATTTAAACAAATAAAACAACTTATAAAAGCTTAAGTATGCTTTTGATGTTTTGTTGTATTTCCTCATTTCTTTTATCGGTTTGATCTTTTATGAATAAAAATATTGCTTTCTTTTCGGTATCGCTCGGTATAACATCCTTTTTATTTTCAGCCATAACCTTTTTAATCTTTTCGATATCATTAAAATAACGATGAGTAAACGTTTTCAACTGATCACATGCCTCTTTAAATAAGGTTCCATTCCATTCTAAAAGATTTCTCTCTATGGATCCATTTGGATAATTAGAAATTAAAAACATCATATTTACTTCGTATAAAAACATGTAAAACATGACTTGTAATTGATTGTCTTTTGAAGGAGGCCATCTTCTATTTGAAACTCTATTTTTAATCTCACCGTAACAAACTTTTGGCAATTCTTCATCCTCCTGACTTGTATCATCCAGTACATCGTAGCGTACATCTGTTTTTCCAATAATAAAAATTTTCCTATTATTTCCATGTTCATCATCTTGAAGAAACAATGGTAATTCACGTTTCATTTTTTCAGAACATTTAGTTACTTCTAATGTAAATGGAAGATCATCATGACATCTCTTATTTTGGGCTAGTAAAGTAGCTAATTTATCGATAATTCCATTTTCCATTCTAGTGCCTCTCGACATATAAATCTCTCTCCTCACAGCATTTTGAACAACGTTATCAAAATCATTCATTTTAGAACATGTATTTATTACATCGGATATAGAATCATTACATCTATAGTCACAAGTGAGTTTAAGTAATTTTTCGATAAAATTTGTTTCATACAATTCTTTCAATAAGAATTGTTGTGTGTTAAATTCATTAAAACAATGATCAGTAAATTTACAAAATGTCTTAAATTCTTCTGAATCTTTTTGGTGAATGTAATAATTCAAAACTGAATTCTTCGAAGAAATTCCTCGACTTAAACACGCAAGATAGATTATCTCGGTAGGATGATTTTTTCTCCCTACTTCAAAAAGAAGTTCTTCATATTTTTTTTTTTCAAAAATAGTCATACTAGACAAAATAGGAATTCGCGAACATTCGAATGTAACTTCCATGTTTATAAATTAAAGATAAAAAAATATTGATGAGACCGTTTATTTTTAAAAAAAATAGACTTTATTCATTTTATACTAACGAGTATTACGTAGAACTATTAAATTTTAAACATTTAGGAGTAAGAAATACTTGTTGATCATAACAAAATCTTCTTGGTAATTGTAAATGTTTCATCTTGGCTTTATTTTTTTGAGTATGAGTATGTGTCGAATTATTTTCCACAGTTATGGTTTGTCTCTTTTGATCATAGACGCTATCATAATTGTAAATTTTAGTAAATTGCACCGATGAAGAAAGATACTTTTCTAAATTTTCTACCGTCGGTACAAATAAATTCAAAACTTTTTGTAACTTTGGTTTATAAATCTCTGGTAAAATAGCATTTATATTTGAGATTGAAGGTGGCAATGATTTATTTTTCAATCTAATAACACAATTCCCTTTTAATTCGATACTAAAAAAGCATTCAAAAACGAATCTAGCCGGTCGAAATTCGACACGTTTACCATTATCTCCATAGATGGTGATCTTATCATTTTGTAATGTTTTCTTTGTTTTAATATTATAAATCAAACCTTGATGTGTTGCTCCATATTTCTGGTATTTATGATGAGGAAACACCATTGTTCCAGAAATATCTACATGTGTCTTATTTAATAAGGCTAAACCTACAGGAATAAGACTCGATATATACTCATCATCGTAACTATTATTAAACGACATTTTAATCTGGACAAATAAATGAACAAAGAAAAACTCTTCCTTCTTTTTCTCTTTCGCTTTAATCTTTATTATTAAAATAACCGTATTTTATACTAAAACGCTTAAAATAATTAATTTACAAAAAAAATTATATATTTTTTTAAATCGTTTATAATACTGATTTGTTTTTTTTGGCACCGGATAGTAAATTAATTTATATCACTTTGTATAATTTTATAGAATTGATGATAACTTCTAACATTATTATCATCACAATGTTTGTTCCATAAATCTTGTAACTCTTTAAAAGTTGTTGTTGAAAGTTGATTAATTAAATATTTTTCAATACGTTGAATTAAAGGCTCGTCATCTTCTTCTTTCAAAAACCCCCAAAGAATAAAAGTTAAAATAATTCTTCGTATTTCTTCTTCTTTTTTTCCATTTTTATATTTCTCTTGACGATAATCTCTGAATAAACTGGTACAAAGATTTCCTCCATCATCTTTAACATAAGACATTCCATCCAATTCTGCCACCACTTTTTTTCGAAGTAGTAAAAGAGAATTATTCTCTTCCCGAATGGCAGGTCTTGTTAATTCATGTCGACCTCTATAAGGACTATATCTCTTTTTTTTTGGAACTAAAACACTTTTATAATTTGTTTTTCTTGATTCGATTATATTTTCATTTTTATCTGATAATAAAGGAAATGATGAAAATTGTCTATCTTCTTCTTTTCCAGGAACATTGTTATCTTCTTCATGTTCTATTTTATTTTCTTCTAGTTCTGGAAATAATGGTGGCAATGGTGAGCATGATAGCGGTGATAAAGGAGATACATTATAAAAAACATTGGACAAATTAATATCTTTCAAATCTTCATTTTCCTCGTTGTCACATTTCAAAATCTTCAGTGAAATTTTCAAAGCAGATGAATCATGCAAATTTGAGATCAATAATGGCGGAGAAGGAGGAGGTGTAAGATCTGAAATGTTTGTCAAATCAATTTCTTTCAAATCCAGAGACGGTGTTTCAGACACGTTCGAGGTGGATTGTGATATCGACGATAATGGCGTTAATGGCGAAGGAGGTGGAGGTGAAAGATCTGAAATGTTTGTCAAATTAATTTCTTTCAAGTTTAGAGAAGGTGTTTCAGACACGTTCGAAGTTGATTGTGTTGAACTCTTTTTTTCCTCTTTCTCCTCTTCTTCCAAAATATTTAGTTTTAGCGAGGTTAAATTTTGGTTTTGTTCCATATTAAAGTTTCAATGATTTACTTAATAAATCTTCTCGTAAAGTGATTGTAGTTTGATACAATGTCGTATCTTTATAAATACACACGTAGAAATAGTATCGCGAAATTATTTGACAATGACGAAGCACCAAAAACAAGTGAAACGGTATCTAAAGCATGCAATTACGTAAGCCTTCCTATTAAAAAAAAATCACTTTTAAATCGTCCTGTTCGTCGATGTAGTATTAATAATGATAATGACGAGGATGAAGTTTTTAATCAAGAAGATGATATAATAACCATATACAAAGAAATCAATCAACGTCAATTAACCAATTCTTTTAAAATCGAAATACAAAACTTAATAAAATCGATTTCAGGAATTGATAATGTTCATTTTTCTAACTCAAAAGTAATTAAGGTTAACACTGCTCCTTACAATTTTCAACCAGATTTACCTTTATCAGAATATGAAAAAAAAGCAGGATTCAAACCACTCCAAACAAAACCCATTCCTCCTATATTGAATACACTACGTAATTTAGAATTATTTGTCCAAAAGATTACAAATTATTATGATCGCGATTTTTATGGTCACTGGACTACCTTATCAAAAGACACTTTACTCGATTATCAATTTGCTTTAGAAAGAATACGTCAGATACGTGAACAAGCTTCTCTTTTCCTCCTCATGAATATCAATATAGAATTGTTACAAGAAAAAAACAAAGAAAAAATAAAAGAAACATACTACTGGAAAGACTCTCAATATGAACCATCAACACTTGATATCCAGTTGAATAACACGTTTAAAAATTCAGATAAGTCTTCACAAAAAAACCATCAACTCGCAGAATCAGTGCATCGTAACATGGCAAAATTTATAATTGCTACATTTCCATTGGATGTTATTATGGAAACATTGATTCAACAAGCCCAAGACCTTAAAGATTTACCAAAATTAAAAGACAGACTTTGTTCATTTCTGAATTATTTTTTTAATGTTTTCTATAATTTTTATAAGAACTATTTTATTTGTAATCGTGATGGTTGTGGTAATTTCATTGTTCCTAAATAAGATAATTTTAAAATGTTACATCTACTTGATGTTTTATAATATCTTTTTTCTCTTTTTTTCTTCAACTGCTTTTAAAATACGAGCTATAAATTGTTTTGCTTTAAAGTTTTCTCTTTGAAATATTTCTTCTTCTAAGAAAATTCGCGATGAATTTTTATTTAAATAAATCTTCCGCAATCGTTGACCCGATAAATAATGATTTAATCGACTAATATTCATTATTAGAGGATCAATCCATATCTCTGACATGAAATAAAAACGAATTTGAAATATCCGTGATTTAAGAGTAATAAACTTTAACACTCCTTTAGGTATGATAGAAGATTCATTTAGTATTATGAACAATGATCGAAAAAAACAAGCTATTTCATTCTTGTATATTTGAAATCGATCTAAATTTAAAATCACTTGTGTAAATATTCCTTTTTCTAACGGAGTAACATATCCATTCCATATGTTAAAACCTAATCCATTATAAGTTCTATGACAAATAAAATCTTGTCCTGGATAACGTTCGTCATGTTCAATTTTAACCATGGTAAATTTACCATTTTTGAAAAATGAATAATTTGAATGGAAATTGATACACAATATCTGACAATCACATTCAACCTCTTCATTTTGAACATAATGTCTACATGATTCAAATGGAACAGATTTCCAACCAAAAAGATTTTCATTTTGTCTGAAGATAAAATGTTTTTCCGAACGTTTTCGATACTTTTTAGCATTTTTCATTTCAACCAATTGTTTGAGAGTATTTCTTAACATTCCATTAAAAAAATCCATTTCATGAGTGTTTACGTTTCTATAAAACATATTTTCGTATTCATTTTCAATTAGACCTGAAGAATACATTTGAGTAAACACTCGTTCAAGTTTTCTTTCCCAGTGATCAACATTATAACCTGTATCTTTATTTTTCATCGTTCGTTCGTTCAATCTTGATTGAACATACAATACACAAAAAATTAAATTTATTTTCTTCTTTTTTTTGATTAAATAATATTCATTTCACGTAGCAATATTTTTTTAAGTGATCACACGTAACCCTCAAAAAAATTATCATTTAAAAAATTTAATTATTATAGTAAACTATTTTTTACCGTAACTTTAAGCGAAGAGAAGAAGAGGAATAAAAATAGTTTAATTTTAGTACGTGGGCAAAAAGTTATATACTAGTTTATTCGAATATATAACTATAACAAATAGTTGTAAAATCTTTGATCACCTTGAAGTTCAACTATGACTATTAATGAAACCACTCTTCATCAGCTTATCAATAGGGCGATACATAAACAACCTCGTATTTCATATGTTTACTTTTCCAATGAAATATACGCACCCATTATCATTCTTATTATAATCGGTTTGGGTTTCTGTGCACTATTAATCGCACTTTTGTATCTTGAAATGAAAAAACTAAATTTATTACAACCGCATATATGCAATAATATAAATGAAGAATTATTACAACCAAATACATCCAATAATATAAAAAATAAAAAAGCATTACAACCAAATACATCCAATAATATAAACAAACCTAAACTTGTGCAGCGCTTCGCTGCTGGCACAAGTAAAAATAAAGAACAAGAATACAAAGTTGGCCACGTATATTGCAATATTGATGATAACAGGAAAGAATATGAATTACAAAATGTAAAACTATAACTCTCTCTCAAGATATTAATAACTTTATAAAAGATTTTGAATACATGATTTATTTTACGTTCCCTGATAATAATAATGGTAAAGCATTTTAAGTTTAGATAACTGAGAAATCTACATGTTGTTAATAGATTATCATGATAAATTTTTAACCATGGCGCCAAATTTTTCTACATGTCAGATTTTCTTTCCAGACGTTTGTTATAATGTAAAAGGTATCGATCTATGTAATACTGTAGAACTTGTTAAAACGAATAAAGACAAAATTTCTCAAATCGATGTTTTGAAAATACTTGGAAGTACCAAATCTTGTGCTTCTCTATCTCGCAATTTAACAGAAGAATTAAAAACTTGGAGTTTAAGATTCATATCAACTCTTTTTATACCACTTAACCATAACGTATCAGCGCATAGATTTGGACACTCTACGGATAATATCTGGGATTATTTTCTATCTGAAGAATGTTGGAATAATTTCGAAGAAAGAATACGTTTTATATTACTATGCAAAACCCTTAACGTTTCAGGATTAGAAACTTTTGAAAAACACGGACCTAAATGTATTCCTTATTTTCAATGGACATCATCTAAAAACCAAACCAAAAAATTACAGTGTGATTTCAAAAAATTTATGGAAAAAACCAATGAATACAAACCAACCCCGTTTGACGTTCTCATATTAGTGTATAATCAAGACTGGTGGCCTTTTGATAGTAAGAAAAATAAATGGATCCAAGAAAAGACTTTTAGATTAGGTGTTTTTTTAATTCCGACATGTGATTATAAAAGAAAGAAAGTACAAATATATACTTTTCGCAAAATTATTTATATAAAACAAACAAATAACAATGATAATAATAAGAATGTCAATATGACTTCATTAAGATTCTTAAATGAACGATGTAATTTAGGTCATGTAATATTAATTTAAATTTTCAATCAATTGTGTAATAATAAGGTTGTAACTCTTTTGATCTTCATTGTATTTTCTTCGTTTTGCTTCTCTTGATTCTTTTGTAGATGATAAAATATCGCGTATTATTAAAATAAATTGATCTCGAATTTTTTGTTCATCGTCATCAATATTTCTTGTGTCATTCCTTCCATTAATGTCTATTTTATCATTTTGAAATACTTCTTTAGAAATGTGACAAACATTAGAACAAGTTAAAACTAAAGAATCTATTTCTCGACTATATTCACAATCGACATTCTTCCAAACAAACTGTCTTCTTTCCGAACTCGTATCAATGTCTCGTTTTCTTTTTTTCTCCTCTTTTTCGCCTTGTGTACATTTTTGTTTCTCTCTGTTTTCTATAGCTAACAGTTTTTCGTTCTCATCATCGTCAATACATATTGTTGGTTCACGTTCGTATCCATCGATTCCATTCAACAACACTAAAATATTACTAAAATCCTTTAATTCAAATTCTTTTGTAAGAATATTGAGTATCCTAATCATATCTGATGCAGTATTCTGGAAGGTTGTATCGTTCGAACATATAGGACAACTTTTCACGGCCAGTAATTTGTTTTCAAATAAACAATTTTCATTTATAATACAAGATCCAGAATTTTTATTCTTTTTATTATCGTCGTTACCATCATTCTTTTTCATCACTTTCGTCGTCGTCGTCGTCCTCCTCGTAGCCTTTAAAATTGCTCGCTTGGTACGATCTTGACCATTGTCCCGAGAAAACGCGTCGCAACGATTCTGGGAATTCTCTTCCCTTATATTTGCCATGAAGAAACAACACGAACGCCAAAGAAATCCAAACCAGTCGTGAATCTGGAGTTTCGCTAATACCTATTCTTTTTTTAATATTTTTATACAAATCTAATAAACATGGTTCAAAAGAAAAAAGAGTTAATGTTTCATCGCGTGGATTAAAAAAATAATTATTTCTTTTTCTTAACGGTAACGTATATCCACAATAACCCCTGATTTTAACAATTATATTCGTTTGATTCTCTGTGGCAATGATAGGACCAAGTAAACTTTCTACGACTTCGTCATAATTGATTTTGTAACAAGCAAGTAAAAATTGATCAAAAACATAAACGCAACCGCGAAGGATCGGATTTATAGGCGTATGAAATATAGACTTGACCAATTCACAAGATACTAATGTACGTTTCTCCTGAATGAAATCTATTAACCGTTGAGTATCTTTTCCCTTGTTTCTACGTTCTGCTTCTAAATAACAAATACAGATTAAAGCCTCTTTATGACATTGAAATAATTGCGTTAAATTTTTATACACTATAGTAAATAACTTAGAATAAGGAAACCCTTGAAGAGAAGTCTGTCTGCGTATTACGGTTACATATAAAACCGTCCCTTCCACATACATCTCTTCTTTATCATTAATCAGTCCTCGATCATTACCGAGAACATACCCTATTTCTAATTGATTTTCATCTTCGATACGTCCCAATGGAGTATCTTGAAATAAATTTAAAAGGAATTGGACAATACATAATTCTGAGACAGAAGGAAATAGTAAAGTGATATTTTTTTTACAATCATGATAAAAATCACTCGGATCAATTTCAAAACACAACGAAAATATAGAGGAAAAATCAAGTGAAAAAAGAACAGAAGTTTTCGGAAGAGTCATCATCAAGTCATTGTATTCTAGTAATAGAGATTTTAAAACTTTTATAATCACATGATATTATTCATTAACACAGAAAAAATATATAATTTCAAAATACTTTATTTCTTTTTAGTTTTTACACGTTTAGAGGAAAAATTTTTTTTGCATTGTTTAAGATAGTCGGCTAAATTTTTTTTATTGATCTGATGCTTAAACCCTTCAATATAATGTTTTGCTATATTTACTACATGTTTCACAAAAGGTATACGTTCTTCAATATTTTCAAAGATTTCTTTAAGTGCTTGTTCGATCATAACCCACTCTTCGTGTCCAAATTTTAAAAGTTCATCCCATACACTACGTTGTTCTTTTCTTGGTGCCTTTTCAAAAACGGCATTACACCATTCAACCAGCCACGCATACATTGTTTCTAAATCAATATCATCCCCAAATTTCAACTGCAACATTTCTTCTCCGCCACTATCAATCCTTTCTATAAGATTATAAGTATTTTCTTTTCCATTCCTTTTCTCCGTCACAATCTTCAATTTCCAATGTTGTTTATTGTTTAAATTTTCCCAAAACATACCCTGTTTAGGATCAAAAGCTTCCTTTATCTCAGTAATAAACACTTCATATCCATGACTTGCAGTCATACAAAACGCTTCCAAAGAAATATCATCTTCCTGTTTGACAAAATACAACGCTTGAGTCAATTTATGTTGTAATCCATTAATCTGTGCCACCAGTGCATGTACATTTTGATATTTCTTTTCATACGAGACTGAAATTTGTAATATCAAACGTGAAAAGTTATCGAATACGATTACTTTTTCATATTCGTCATCGTATTCACAGTTAAAATTTAAAGTAGTTTTTTTCAATAAATTCTGAAACCATTTTCCAGGCATCGTAAGCAATTCGTTTTTTGGGGGTTCATTGAGTTGATTAATAATAGTTTGAAAATAACTAGGTTCGTATCCATATTTACCTATTTCCAACATGACTTTAAATTCTTTTGGTGCATCTCTACATTCTATCTTAAACACAGGTTCAAAACGTGTGGTCATATCCTTTTGCGACATAACAATTAATTCGGATAATCGATACAGGTAATTTCGTCTGGAACTAAAATACCGTTTTTACTACAAAGTCCAATAAAACAATTAATTCTATCCCTGTGATCATTAATTACAGTAATCAATGGCTGTAACTCTTTAATAACTAATGAATAAATCTTCGTCAATACTGAAGAATTACAAATTTTTCCTGAAAATAAAACATGCGGGTTTAAACCTTGACCCGTCAAAATTTTTTGCATAAGTGAAAAAACCAAAATTTTTTCATCTACACCTAATTCTTTATCGACGTCTAATAAACTTCTAATCACAATCAACATTTCACGACACGAATGATTCTTATTTAAATTATAAATTTTAGTCAAAACAATTAATTTGTTCTTAATGAGTACAGTCTTCCAAAACTCCGAAAGTGAAACCATTTTAGGTGATCGCGATAATTCTATTACCACACCAGATTTAATTAAAACAAAATGATGATTCAGATCACTTTTTAATCGTTTAGTTTGTGTGGGACATTTTATATCAGTTTGAAAATCACCACTTTCATACGAGAAACCTGGTAAATGTTTAACATACTTTCTACAACGTTTTATTTGTTTTTCTCGTTCTTTTTCAGAATTTTTTAAGATTTCATTCCTCACTTGCATCTCATTTAATAACAAGCGTAATACTTTACTAAATTGATTACTATGATACTCGATATGATCATACAAACATTTAAAATCTTCTTTAATAAACGCCAACTTTTTGACATTTTTATAAAGTTCCTGTATAGTATTATTACCCAACTGAAATATCTCATTCATCTCATTTTTACTTAACCTATGCTTTAAAAAAGTCTTTCCATCAAAAGAATGATCGTAAATACCAGAAGCAGACCGAGTTGAATTTGTTTCAACCTCGATAGGTTTTTGTGATTTTTGAAGAAATCCAAATAACGAAGCTGCAAACGCATTACCAAAAGCGATTCCAGTAAATTCAGACTTAGAATCAGAAACTTTTATTGCCTGGGCCATTTTTTAATATCTTTTAGATATACCAACTTCTTTTCTGGAATATAATAACGAAGATACTCAGGCGAAGAGGAGGAAGGAATGAAAGTTTCCTTTTTATCTGTACCTCTATTAATAATCGCTAATTTATCTTCCGTTTTCCCTTTAATTGCAGTATTAAAAAATAAACCGCATTGATGTTTACCCAAGATACCCTTTTCAACACAACGTGCGAAAAATCTTTCCATGTTCCATTGTAAATTACAATCTAATTCAGTGGCTTTCAAAGTTGCGAAAAGTGCAGATTTATTAAAGATAAAACTGTTTTCTTTTTTTTGACATAAATATTCATCCGCTGTAGCAGTATGTTCTTCTTCGTGATATTTTACATAATTACTCGCTGGTACTTTTTCGTTTGCTAATAGAAGAGCAGTTTCGTTTTCATCGAATCTCTTGGCTGCCACAGCACATGTTTCACCCGTTAATGATTCGTATGAGCACTCTTCCGATTCTTCATCACAAAAGTGTAACCAAGACGCAGTCTTGACATTACACATATAATTCAAACACAAAAGTAGCATTTTATGGTTTTTATAATCGTTTTCTAAAGTGACTTGCATCAAACCCTCTTTATAGGAAAACGTATAATTGAGACCAAGTTTCATAAAGATATGTTCCCGTATGATCCTCAGTGGAAAGGCTTGAAACCCCATATCAAGATACCAAGAATTATCATCCATTTCATTTACCATCATTCGTTCGTCTTCGTCTTTTACAAAAGATAAAAATTTCATGTACCGTTTAAATCGTCTAGTACTATTCGAAATGAAAACTACCTCATTATTAAGGATTTCATTATCATCAAAAGCTTGACGCATTAGAGTCAAAATATGATCCCGTATCTCCGTTTCCGTCTCTGTGAATAACATTCCAGCAAATCCCTGTGAAATATAAAATCTCTTTTTATTTTTATCTCGTTGAAAAGACGTAAAGAACACATCTTGTCGACCACGATATTTTCTCATTTTTGACAAAGCTGAAATAGTACTCTTCACTTCAATCACATCAAGATTATTCGGATTTTGTTCTGCCACCGAAGCAAAATCGGTTCCTGCCAATTCGAAATAAGGACAAGCTACCCCACAAGTTTCACTACCACCACTACCATCATTTTTCCATTCTTGAAATGGATTAACACCATCTAATAACAATCTCGCACCCTCCATAACTCTAATTTCTTCAGAGTTAGGTGTTAAACTAGTTGCAAAAAGAAGATCAAACCCCGTCGTTTTAAAATAATTTCTACATTCGTAAAAGTTTTTAACGAAACATTTATTATTGAAACGAATCTCCTCTTCTCCTTTCCCCCCTTCGCCCTTTCCACATTCTGTATCGTCTCGAAGCATAGCAATAGATCCACGAAGAGCTGCAATACCAGCAGCCAATAATCTTACACTTCTTAAATGTCTAGCATCGATGGCAAAGGGACATTTAGTCTGTTTAATAATTTTAGTAATAATATTCATTTTTTCTTCAATTTCTAAGTTTTCAGCTTTACTTTCAGTAAAATCTTCAAAATTAATATATCTACATAAATCATAAAAAGCATTTAAAGAAATCGACATGTCAACAAATACTCCCAATCCCGACTCCTGGATACTTCGACGCATCTTTTCAAATGGTTTATCCGGTGTCATGACATCTTTGAGTCTATCAAAAAAAAAGTTAATCATCCTATCCGAAAGTCCAGCATCAATTCTAAAATTGGAACATATAACATAAGATTGATTTTTCACAGTTCGTATTTTATGTTCTTTTCCATCTTTAGTTAAAGTACTGATAAAATTTCCTTCTTCCATGATGGATTTTAAAAAATCAATTTTTTGCGACTCTATACATTTTGGAAATTCGTCCATAAACTGAACACCAAACGTCCCCGAATACTCTACTTCAGGTGCTTTAGTCATCGACGTAGTCGTTGATACCCTAACATCAGACGCTATTTGTGGCGATTCTCCGTTTTCAGATTCATTACGATCAAATAGCAACCGCATGCTTTTAAACAAAAAACTTTTTCCTGCACCATAAGAGCCCATACAACTCATATGTAAACGACGTTGTGTCGTAATAGAATTAAAGAAAAGTAAAAACAAGGCCATAACGATATTTGGTATATGTCTTCCCATCAAGACATCGCACAATGTAACAATAATATTAATCATTCGAACATACAAATCAAACGTAGCATTATTATTATTATTTATCATTCTCATTATCGACAAACCAAGAGTTTGATTTAATGGTCCATTTTTCGGCCACGTTGTTTCTTCATAGTGTAATAACCGTTTAAAAATAATACGTAATAATTTACTTTGATTTTTATAATTACTGACACGATTAAGAAGTTCTGCTAAAGAATGTGTATTATTTTTCAATTTTGCATAAAATTCAAATTTGATGGTCGTTCCTTCTGCCGTACTAGGACAATCCTTATAATGTGAAAGTGCTGAAAAATCAGTTAATTTTCGACTCATAAGAAAAGCCGTTTCTTCATCCATAACATCATATTCGTTTTGAGAAATAAATTCTCTGAGATGGCATTTCCAATCATCCTTACTATTCATACAGACACTCAAAAAAGGTTGCTGAGAAAACTTAAAACCATTCGTTTTCCAAAAAATTCCATCCCTGAGATTAATTTTCTTTTCCTCCCAAGTATATATCAATCGTTGCGCACATTCTTTTAAAGCAGGAATAGTAGTCTTATTTATAATTTCCCAAATATCGTCATCAGTAATATGATCACGATGATTAGGAATATGTGATAGTAAATGAGATGACTCTATACGAGATTTAACAAACAATACAAAATCACGACGAAATTTACCAAACAAAAGAGAATGCGTCTTCCAAAAATTGGGAGAAAGAAAATAAAACATCGTAATACCAAATGTATTAAGTGGCCTATTCAGTACAATTTCAATCACTTTTTTAGATTTCTGTTTTAAATTATCTTCTTGTTTTCCTTGTTGTTCTTGTTGTTTTTCTTTTTCTTCTTCATAATTACATACAGACGAAAAACAACTAAATCGTTCTCGTGGATAAAACTCGTTCATAAAATGTTCCAATTCCCATCGTTTAAGAGCATTATCATCATCATCATCAATTTCATCATCATTATCACTAACACTTCCATCCGGAATCGATGTTCCATTAACTTTATCATTGACATTAAGCACGGCTAGATATTTATGATAATCATATAGAATCAAACTAAAAAAATCCCTTATTTTTTGTGGGTACCCCTTTCGGGAATATGAAATAGGAGACGTTTCACTTAAGCCTCGCACTTGACAAAATCCTTCTTGTTTTTCGCGTAAATCTTCGATACGTTTTCCTGTTTGACGCAACTCGACTATATCGATAAGTCCTCTATTATACATAAGCCATAAATTAACAAAAATCTCAGCAGTTTCCGATGTGAGATCTTTCTTACACATACCCAAATAAACAGCATTCCCAAAAGAAATGGCTATACGATTCCGTAACGTTCCTTCACTCGGTCCTTCCAATTGTTGAAGTAATTGTATATGCGTCCAATTTAAAATTTCTAATAAATCAAGAATGAATTCAAGAAAATCTAACATCTTATAACTGATTCTATCATTGGTCCCATCAAAAACGACTGTCATCCATACCATCTCTTCGTTAAAAGTTAACGTTTCTGATGTAATGTTGGACTGGGTTTGTTCCATGGAAATATTTACGACATTCGTTTTAAATACATGAAAACTATTTACACGTCTCTTTTTTTTTTCTTCAGACTGAAAAAGAGTCTCAGAAGAGAATTTCCGTTTTTTATTCTCCATGGCCAACATATGGATTTGGATCTCAACAACAATCCAAATACTTTCATTCACAACAGACGCCTACATAGAAAAATGTATCTTATCAGAAAATACCCGTTTATGTAAAAAACTTTATATACAAGATTACGTAGGAAAAATCTATTATATTAAAAAAGTTTTACATTTGACCTATTGTCAAGATATATGGTCTACCAATCGTCAACCCGCGATCATTTGTTACGAACAATATGGCGAAAGGGAGAGGGAAGAGTATAGTCACTTTAATGAAATGAGACTTTTTAAAAATGGTATCTATACTACCTTTTATGAGAAACTTGGCTTCCAAACCAAATGTGTTGAAAATAAAACCATAGAAGTAAACCAATATTTCTACAATCTTTCTGAAACCGATTACGATTTTTGGCGTTTATGTCCTTATGGTTGGAAGCGTAGTTGTACCAAAGAAGGGATCACATGTATATCGAGAAATGGCGGTTTTGAAAACCAACGTTTTTATACTCGGAATCAAATTCCCATATTACGAAATGAGTCTACTTGGTTACCCATAGCACTTCAGGTTTCAACTGGGCTTTATTACACGTCTAAAGAAATCGTTCCAGTGATACAAGATGAAGTAATTTGTATCATGCCCTGGACAGAACTAAATGCTCAAATGAATAATTATCGTTGCCATGATATAAATAATTATGGGTGCGAGCAAGCTCGAAATTCTTTTTGTTTTAAAATATCAGGCAATCCCGGAAATCGTTTTAGAATTAAATATAATTTTGAATTAATTCAAGATAAAGCTTTAATTACTGATATTGTTACTGGTGTATATTGTCTGGATTACATGCCCTTTGCATATATTTATTGTATGCATTCAACCACCTATAACGAGACATTCATGATTGACGAGAGTTGGGGAGGACGTCATAAAACAATTGATTTCATGTTTCATTTTTTGATTCAACGTTTAGAAATCGAGGTTCCAACCACCAAAAAAATAGGAATACGAATCATAGGATTAACGATTTTTGCCATTCTTTTTTCACTATTGTACATTATTATTAAGAATGGTATTAGCTTTTGAAAAATCATAAAAACAAAGCATGTTTTCGGAAAAAGTTTTACAAGACATAAAACATTTATTACATTTAATCACTGTCTTTTTAGGTATCGTTGTAATTATCTTTTCTTTCTTTTCTTTAGTGTATCATATCGTTAAAAAACGTATTAACTTTACATAATTTATTCGACCAGATTCCAAAACGAAATGGCGTCGACCATCAAATTCGAAAGCATGTATAAAGAAAAAATTTTAAAAGAGACGAGAAATTTATCGCGTCTCATTACCTTTCTCTTCACTACCGTAGTGATATTATTTTGTTGTTTTATCGTTGGATTGTATGGATACATAGATATGAATCCCCACGCTGCTTCCAGTAGCAAAAGAACAGAATTTCACGCCAAATGTACAGAAAACATATGTCACTTTTCACAAAATCAATCTCTTCCTTTTGATATTGCATGTGAAACTGATCGTGACTGTTATAGTTATGTATCACCCTGTTCTTATCAATGCGAAAGTAGTAAAACGTTGAAATGCATTAATCTACCAGATAGAATGTATAAATGTGAATGTATAGATGGATACGAGGGAAAAAAATGCGAAAAGAAGATTCCACCCTGTTCATGGGAAAACTGGTGTATAGGGGAAGATTCAACTTGTAGAAAAATCAACGCTGATCCAGGTTGGGAATGTATATGTGAAAACGGGTACTACGGGTATAGATGTAGTTATCGTGATAGAGATGAAAGTATCTGTTCTAGAAATGAACACTGTTCTTCTAATGGAGAATGTGTTTACTATGAAGAACGAGGTCAATGCGTTTGTCAAAACGGATTCAGAGGACGATGGTGTGAAATCGACGAATCAAAACAATATTGTTCGTTAAAATCATGTCTAAACGAAGGTACTTGTATCCCTCAAAAAGACAAAGGATTTACTTGTATATGTGATTGGTTATATCAAGGCCAACGTTGCGAACACATTTATTCAGGCCATCCATGCGACTCTAAACCCTGTGAAAACGGCGGAAAATGTTCACGATCCCTATCCAATTCTAAAGGTTATGAATGTTATTGTGAAGACAGATATTCGGGTAAAAATTGTCAACATCCAGTAACCATTCCTCTTTCAGAACAAAAATGTCGAGAACCGTACAAATTTCCAGACAAACCTCAATCCCAGTCAGAAAAAAATCTGGCCAATGTTTTCTTAAACAATATAATAGCAAACGACGAATGGATATTAGGAGCCGATAATAATGTCCATTACATCTATCACAATTGTGTACGTATTAAATTTCTCAATAAAATCAACTATTTTAAAAACTTCATACGTCCCAATTCCACTCTCATGTTTTCATTACTCGTCACCTCTCAAACTCCTATAGTAGACAAAATGACATTACAAACAAAAACAGAAAACTACAGAAATCAATTAAGTTACCTCGCCGTTGCTAACAATGAATCAGAAACAACCTATTTTGGAGGCAATATTGTTGGACATTTATTTTCACCCGTAACACAACTTAACAGACTATTTGATACAATCGATTTTAAAGTTCTTTATTTTACAAAAAGATTACTAGTACTATACAGTTGTGAAAATGGAAACGTTTCTTATAAATACCGAGAACGTTATCTAGTATTTTACAAAAAAGGAGTATTTAAAGAAGAATCAGATAGGCCGGCTATAATGCTAAACGAACATGGCATTCCGATGCGTTCCTCTAATTGTATAGAATAAATATATATTAAAAAAAGAAATTATTTTTTTATGCTACAACATGTTCTAGTGGAGCATTAGGTTCCACATGATTATGATTTATATCGGAAATGGGTGGATAAACATGCGAACAAAAATTGTATGGAGGTGGACGCACTAACAAAGAATCTGTAGATTTTCCTTGATTATTATTGTTATTTTTATAAGAAATAATAAAGTCCTTGAGTTCTATTAAAAAAATCATGAGAGGTTCTATCAAATATTTGTTTAATTTTTCTTTGTCTTCGTCCATAATCATATGACTAATAGCCGAATAAACATCAAAAGCATCAACATAATTTTTATATTTTCGTTTTTTTTTACGACGGGTTAGTTTTCCATTAAGCTCTTTATTTATTATCAAATTTAGAACTTCAGCAATCTGAGGTGAACAAATATAGGCCATCTTCATTATACCAACTTTTCGGACCTTATCAATCTCTCTAAGAATTTTAAAAAAAGATTCCCATTCCTTTTTATCCATGAAATATTTTAGCTCTGTGATTCGGTTATCCTGTTTCCTTTTATCAATACTTTTAATCGTACTACTTCTTGAAATTCCCATTTTAAACTCTTCTTTTGAAGAATATGACAACAAAGGAATTCTTACTTCCACAAACTTGACTCAAACTATATTAATAACCCTCCTTGGCTTTATAATTACTTTTATTTTTTTCTCCAAGTCCACATTAAAAAAACTCAATACTAAAATAGATGAGAGCAGAGCACCATTTTTTTCATTTATAATCGCCTTACTGGGAACTTTTATCTATACCAATAGTTTTCACGTATTCATATTACTGTTAAAATTAGGAATTTTTAAAAACACTTCTATTTTTATTTCATTACTGATCATTTCCGAACTTTTACGTTCGTCACTCGACACTCCGACACGGTTAAACACATTCAAGAGTAAAATCCTATTAATGGTATTCTTTTTCATTTGCATCGTTTCTACTGGAAGCACTATAACTCTATTTGTATTCAGAAAGGAAGAAAGCGTTTCCAAGTTTAAACCAGTCGTCTACGATTTTTTTGCCCCTTTTTTAGCCAATATCGTTGTTTATCTCCATAAGTATATAACTAGCAAATGGAAAAGTATGCACCGCAATCAACATCGCTTCTCTACTTTTATACTCGTCGATCTTTTGATAACCGAAGCAATGTACATCGCCAACTATTACGTTATATATAAGATTACTCATTTTGCTCTCATCTCTTTCATATCCGCCATACTCGGTAGCCTTTTTGCTCAAATCAGCAATAAGATCATCCTGATGCACGGAGAAGCTGCAGTAAATGTAGAGAAATGGTTCATCACATGCATACTTCCCTTGCTATATTTCATCGTCACCGTTTTTTTTTTCTACGAATATTATAGCACACTATGGCCAAAAATCGCCGAAAAAAATCTTACTCATTTCGTGCTACATGGTATCAAAGCACTTGCCATATCGGTAACATTAAGAAACAGAACAAATTTAGAACGCATCAATATGAAAATCTTCCAACATGACAAAGAAATCATTAAATGGATGACCGAACGCACCATCTATGTATTTTTTGAAATTTTATCTATATATCTTATATTTTTACTCATTCGTGGTCACGGAACATATTTTTTACTTAGAATTGCCGGATCATTAATTGGAATAACCGTATCCAACATTTTCAATACGCTACAAGAAAAAAATTCAACAACAAAATATACATTTTTAAAAAATAATTTAACCAACAATACCCAACACCAATTAAATAGCGAAGAGGAAGAAGGAGAGGAAGAAGGTGAAAAAGAGGAAGAACAGAGCGATAATAATTAGTCTAAAATTAATTCTTGGGACACGGGTACATCAATTATGTATATGTTATTAACTTCTTCTTCTCCAAAATCAAGATCAAATTGTGATATTAAGAAAAAATCGTGGCGTTTCGTTTTTCCAGTACATCGACGTATTAAACCAACAAATGAATTAAGAACACTTTTCCATAGGCGTCGATAAAATGACATCTCCTCCTCTCTCTCCCTCTTCGCTTCAAAAAATGTTCTTACAATACCAAAAGGAGAAACTAATGTGTCAAACATTAGACACCAATATATTCCATAAAGTAATATGGGGCAGTATGGAAAAAACGTTAGAAGAAAAAGAAACGGAACGTAAAATTATAAAAAATATTGACGTTCTTCATAAAAAAATTACCGACTTTACCGAAAAACATTATGAGATGTGTGAGGATACTCTTATTAAAACTCAAATTCCCTGTGGAAAAATTACTGAACCGTCTTCATCTTCTTCTTCTTCAATAATAACTACTTCTTCAGACCAAACTCACCTTGAAAACAATCTTTATCTTCTTTTAATCAAAGAAGGTTTCTTTCAAACACAGCCAACTGACGACCAAAGAGAAATAGAATATATTTTTTCACAATGGCCAAAAAATCCACTTGTACCTATCCGAAATCCAAAACAAGAAACAAGTTCAGTTGCTTTTATATCTGAAGAAAGAAATGAAGACGGCCATATGAGTTTTTTTCATTACGTCGATTATAATTCAAACGGAAAACGACCTAAAAAATTATCAGGATATTTTATCAACGAGCACACGTGTAACGTGGTAAACAAAGGAATTGATCGTTTTTTCACATATGCTCCCGTCCAACTTTCAGAAAGAGATGCAATAATCAAAGAATTAGAGATGTACACCCATCGTAAATTATGGAAAAAATCTCTTTTCAAAGATGAAGTATTGAGAAAATTATTCAAAAAAACGGATCAAAAACATAAACATGAACTTATATTCCGTGCATTTAAAGTCTACCTCGAAACGTTGTTAGTCATCATGTTATTTGAAACCGACCAAACCAAAACTCGCGATCTAGTTTCTATAGCAAAAGACATTAACAAATATTTATCTGAACGTGTATTTGATAGATTCGAAAAACATCTTCCGGAGAAAAATCCCTTGGAAAAATTTTGTTTTGGCTTTCCAATGGATACAGTGTTCTCTCCTGGCTCCATTCTTTTGACACATTCCAAATTCCCCAATATCTACTTTTCCTTTAAATCGTACCTTTACTTTCGAGAAGAAATGAAAACCTTAGAATTGAATTTACAAGAGAATGAATTACGTCTTAAATATGACGACGATAACAAAGATGTCATAGATCTTTTACTTATCCTAATCGAAGATACCGAAACGACAAATCATTGGAGATCAAATTACATAAGCATTCCAATAGATCAAGACAATAGATTACCCGCAGCATGCTGGATTTTATACAACTATAAACTTTGGTCCAAATACATGGTAAGGAAAGCTTTTTCTTATGAAACTAAAAAACACGTATCATCCGAAAGAAACCGTTTCATAAAAGAGATGGGTTCATTAGCTAATTATTTAACGGAATGCGTGCAACTATTGAGTAACCATTCTACGTCGTCATGGTGGTAATTATCATCCTCATCGATAAAAGGCCTAATTCTAATAATGATTACAATATAATTACCAGTTTCCCGTTTGTCTCATCAGATATCGACGGAGATATTCGAATCGGGTATCTCGGTATTGAAGAAGGCGATTTAGCACTTATTTTAACTGACGTGGAACTTCCGTTTGAAAGTTTTGGTACATTCCGAGACGAAGGATTCAAAAACGCTCTCAATGCACTAAGTCTAAACAATCAATTAGGAAAACTAACACTCGAAGGTACAGCTACCTTTTCATATCGATTCAAAGGCATATCATATCAATATGAATTTATCCCGTATGAAAAAAAAACCGATCGAGATAATTCTTTTTACGAGTGGATTTCTGGAAAACGACAAATAATAAAAAGGGAAAAGATATCACCTCCATCTCCTCCTACTCCTGCTTTTCCTCCTCCTCAAAAACTTTGTAGCATTTTCGATACCCAATCTTATTTTTCCTCTAAAATTTTTCAATTATTAGAAGACGATAACAAAACACTTTTCAATCATCATTTTTTTCAAGATGAAACTATTTTACCCGGATACGAAACAGATAATAATTCTGAAACTAACATACAACACGCTATTACACAAACAGGATTTGGAGAAATTAATGATACTTTACCCGCCGAATTTATTAAATATTACGGAAAAACTGGCCATAAAAATATATTATTAGCATATGCAGCTAATAAACCACCTCCTCATTTCGATTCCATTTTAGCTTGGGAACTCGTTTTTAAAACACCCATTCCAACGTTTTCATCGACTCCGATCTTAATACAATACAGAAAACCCGAAAAATGCGGTTACTCGTATAGTTTATTTAGCGGTCCTATAGAGATAGCCATGACTACAATAAAAATCTTCGGGCAAGGAAAATATGAATACGGAGAAGTAATTAACAAAGAACTACCCATGTACACGATTCCTTTTGACTATGACGCCGATGAACGAATCATCAATCCAAAACAGATACTCAAAGATTTTGACAAATTAATAAAAAAATTATGGAATATCGAAATCACCACTTATTCTTCAAATATGACCCAACATAATTCTAATCTATGCACAAGAAGCGTTTTTATCCCAGAATCCAAGGGCGAAAGGAAAAGAGGAGAAGAGAACCATTCCATTTTAAAAAATCTTAAAACTTCAATGCACATCCATTATCATTTACCAAAAAACATCTATGTAGAAAATTACTCTGCATATCTTCGATTAATTAAGAAAGCAGTTCGATTAGTACGAGAAAATAAGGGTTCTTATCTTAGTTTATGGGATTCGGAGCTGGAGGTATCAAATCTTTCTGAAAATCAACCGACCGAAAACGTCTTTCTTTTTACAATAAAAAATAAGAAAAAAAGTTATGCTGTTTATTTAAATGGTCAACGTTACGTTGTGAATTTTTCGAAAAAAAAAGACATTCAAGATTTTTATTCTATTTTTTTTAAAATAGATAGAAAAATCTTTATCGACGACGAAATCTCTACTCTCCGATTACCCGGAGCATACAAATTTGGTGAACGACGTCTCATTCCGTATAAAGAAAATGAAAATGAAAATGAAAATGATGATGATGATGAAGAGGAAGAATCTAGTATTTTTGATCAAATTAAAAGTGCATTGTGCCACCTAAACTTTAATGGAGTAGGTTCTATTACAGGAAAATGTTTACAAGTAAATGATGATGATCCTGAGGCTCACGAAACATCCTCCTCCTCTTCTTCAACCTCAATAACCAACAATTACACTACTAATAATATATTCTCAAATTTAAACGATTTTGAAACAAATGAAATAGTTCAAAAATTCTTATTACGGATGAAAGACGATAATCGATCTAATTTCAAAAAACTACCAGGACGTGATCGTTTTTTTGTTAATATGAATAGATTTTGTCTCTTATGTAATGTTATACACGATGGTCCAAAAAAGACTTCAATCACCGTAAAAAATCATTTTGTTTTATTGAAATGTCTTAAAACGAGTTCTAAAGATCTAACAATAAAAATATCTGAACTGTATTTTGAGAGAGTGTGACTAATGTTATTATAATTATAATTTAAATTGTTTTTTTAGTTTATTATTAATTAATTTACACATTGCTTCTTTATCACTCATAGTTGCCATCTCGTTCCCAAGTTTATCATTATTTAAATCTTTAGGTTGACAAGGAAATGAAAATTTATACAGAGTCAAAAGTTCCTTCACTACACTCTTTATTTCTAAATCTGTCATGTTTCGCTGTACCGTTTTACTTTTCTTCTTTTTCATATCATCTTGCTTTTCAAATAATAAAGGTTTTCTCTTTCTAATCAATTCAGAATCTGGGTTTTCCCTTATAACAAATTTTTTAGCTGGATTCTTTGATAATGATGGCTTTATTGTCGTCGTGGTTGATAGTGGTTGTTGATGATGATGTAAATAAACTTTCTCTTTTTCTTTGATATTATCATCATCATTATCATCATCACTATCATTCATAGTATTTCCTATATCCTCATCATTTTCGACTTCTTCATTAGAATCATCATCATCATCATCATCATCACTTTCCAAACCAGTTTCTCCACCCGAATCTACATCGATCTGTTCATTTTCTTCACTATCATCATCATCATCAGCAGTAGTTTCCTTTTCTTCCTTTTCGCTTGTGTTTATTTTACTTCTGTTGCAAAATGAATCATCCAATACCCGTTGCCTCTTGATAGATTTTGTATTCTCGGAATTTATAGTTTCTGTTTTTTTTCTTTTGTTTTGTTTCTTAACTAAACACAATTCCACTGGATAATCTTTTTGAATTTTCTTCTCGAGTTTATATTCTATATACAATTGATTTATGATATCTTCGGATATAACATGTCGATTGTATTGATCGAGTGTACTCTCTAAATCTTCGGCCTTCACATCATCAATAGTACGCTTTTGACATTTGAGAGAAAATTCCAGTTTTTCTCTAATGCTCGATTTAATATCTTCATTCGTAATTTCATTCTCGGCAGTCCAACTTTTACAAAATATATCTTTAGGATAAATGTGTAACGGATATGTTTTATTTGTTTTAGTTTCTGGAAAAACATCGAGTTGTTCTCCATCTCTTAGAGAAATAGTCATTCCTACCGTCGCATATGCTGATGAATGCACGGCGTTAAGATAATCTTCAGCAACCATAGCGGTAAGATACACATCCGGTTTTAAAGACGCAAACCAATCTTCTCCCCTAACAGTATAAAAAGGAACTGGAATCCGATCTTTTTCGCGAACCTTTTTAATAAAATCTTCATTAATGTTTTCAGCAACAGATCCCGGTTTAAAGAATGCTTTACTCCATTTCCTGTACTCTTCTTCTTGTTTATGACTATTCGAAAACCGCTTAGAAGTAATAAACGAATTTAATTTCACCATACCTCCCGGTTTCAAAGATAGTTTATGTTTAGTTTCAAAATGAACTAAAGCAAAAGCAATGTTTTTAATCATATCTGTAAACAAACCCGGTAATACAAATCTCTTTAATCCATTTTTCTCACGATAGTTTTCAATTAAACGTCCAAGATATATAGCTAAAATAATAAATTCGTAACGCATATGACCTACTCGAATAGGTATAGGAGCATCACAATCAGGAGCAATGATATTGATATTATGTTTTATAGCATCCTTAAACTTGACATTATAAATCTTTTTTCCGTCCCCCTCTTCATCATTTTCATCATTATGATGATTTTTCTCTTCTTCTCTCTTAAAAATTACTTTACAAGGTTCTACACCAAATTGCATAGCATTTTTATCTTTCTTCTTTCGATTCTTGAACCGATCTTCATCTTTTTTATATTGTTCTTTAAAAATTTCTTTTGTCAACGCACAATCATAATTTCCCCAAGGTCCCTCTATAGTCGGAGCCAGAGTTCCACACACTAAAATCCTATCTGACTTTCTTCGGTTTGTAATATTATCATTTAATAATCTAAGGTTAAACTCTACATTCGTACGCATTTTATTATTAATAGACATCGTTTTCACAATCTTTGCCCCAATTATATTCATAGGATGAATACTAGCATTTTTCTTTTCAAATGCCATAATATTTTGATAAAAACGAGTACGCTGACATTGTTGTATATCGGGTAAATCAAAATTATTACGAAAACGCATTTTTTCATGATTAAAAAAATATCTAAACATCAACGCCAAATATTGATGACGCATCATATTGGAAATATTATCTTCTTCACAACAACCATCATAAAATTGATCTAATTCTCTTTTTATTTTTTCTGTTTCTTTTCCTTGATCTTCCGTTGTTTTATTTATCATCCAACCATTTTGTAATTTTTGTTCTAACATTGACGCTTTATTGGAAGTAGGATTCCATTTATCCACAGCAATAACTGATGTATTACCTACAAGAATCTCACGCGACACTTTCCGATCATCAAAACACGTTTCCGGAATGGCTTCAAAATTCAACGCTAAATTATTGAAAGTAAAATTTCCGTACACGAGATTCATAATCTGTTTTGTTATTATCACATGGCATACATTCAAAGGAGTCATTTGATTATCGTCGTCAATAAGACGTCCATAATTTAAATCTGTTATTATAGATTGCATATTACAACCATATTCCTCGTAAAAACAAGTCGTAACAAAAAGAGGAACACCCATAGTTGGCACAATTTTGATTTCATCTTCCTCAGTCAATGCCGATATTCGAGAATTTGCTTCCAAATACGCTTCCCATACTGGATGGTTTTCATTAATAATCGATGAATCAAATAATGTAGCTTGACCAGGAACCAATGTATACACTTTTTCAAAACATTTAGATGGATTAGGATCCTTAAAAAGTTGTGCATCAGCATCCCACAAAAATTGATAATAAAATTTTGGATCAAATTTCATATTATCAACACATTCGTTCCGTCTTCTCTTCTTCTTCTTCTCTCTTTATCAGACTAAGAATAACTAAGAATAACTAAGAAACGTATTTTCCTAATTTATTTATATAAAAATTCCCGTTACATTAATAAATTTATTCCATTAATTTAAATATAAGAATAAAAATCTAAATCCTACCAAAAAAAACACAAACCATACTTAACAAAATGTTTTTACGTGTTGGAAATAAAATCGTAAATGCTAAAATAGTAAAAATCGATAAAAGCGGATATCTAATAACGTTTCAAAAAATAACTTCAGAAAGCGAAGGGGGGAGAGGAAAAGAGACGGAAGAAATAACATTACCCGCACAACTCGTTCATCCTCTATCAACTTATACATTTTGGAACGGTAACATCTTATGCATAAAATGTCCAGAAATTATACGAAAAATAGACTTGCATCGTTATAAATGTATTTTTAAAGAACACAAAGAAGAAGAAAAACGTATAGCGGCTATCTGTAAACGAATTTTGAAAAACAACAACTTTGAAAAGATTCGACTAGACCCCTGTCTCAAACGAGACCTGAATGTATATAGAAGCGGAATACAAAAGGCTAAACTACGCTCACCACAACATATAATGAAATACAAAAACATTCAACGGTTAGCCAAACTCGTCAACGATGACATCGTATTAGAAGGTTGTTTTGAATGTTCTGAAGTGCTTACAGAAAATGAACATGAAGAAGAAGAACATAAAGCGCATAAAACTATCAGAATCCTATGTACCGGTCATCTTGAAATTTTAGATCATCCTTACGATAAATTTAAACTAAATACTGTTGGAATAACTAAAATTTCCAAATTAATAAGATGGTTAAAAAACTACAATCTTCCCACTATACAGCAATTAAGTGAAAAATTCACTACAGAAGAAATCATGTCATCATTTCTTCCAAACAAAATTTATCATTCCCCTTTTTTTTCTTCTTCCTCTTCTTCTTCAAAAATCCCTCTTCCCAAAAATGTCATAGAATTTTATCAATCCAAACCTTACATTGCTAAAACTATCGATATCCATAATTTTGATACTGTATGTCACTTTGTCACTTCTCTACGTCAACTTTTAACACAACCACCCATCGAATCAGAATTAGAAGAATTACCAAACATGCTTGACTTCCATCGCATCGGTATATTACAACCGCAAAATTGGTCCGACAACGAAATGGCACAATTCTTGCTACGACTTCCAAGAAACACTTCCGTTGTACCATTAGGTTTGAACGAAAATGATCTTTTTTTTGGAAACGATTTCCCAAATATGATTAAAAAATCTATACCAAATCCAACACTCGAAAATCTCCTTAATACACAATTAACTCTTCCACGTAAATTTTTCAAACCTCTTCGTGCATTGATAAGAGCTCTCCATAATCCGAAAATTCAAGAATCTATCATAAAATGGTACATCGAAGGAGACTGTGAAATCGATAACGAAACAATTCGAATTATTTTCAATACCATGGGTTTAATCCAACATGACCCACAAACGGGAAAATACTTTTTCGGTACAAAGGAAATTAGAGAAGAGCTTTCACAATTATTGAACGAAGAAAATACTTTTAATCAAAGCTTTAAAAATGAAAACCTAAAACGAGCAGCAAGTTTACAAAAATTACAAATGTACACTAATTTAAACAATAATAACAAAACATTACTATTGATAATATCTCCAGACGAAACCGACGAAATATACACCCTTTTTAAAAATAGAGAGGGAATCGAAACTTGGAAAGCAACTCCACATCCATACAAAGACGAATTTTCTATTACCAATTTTCTTAAAAACTTTATTTCTTACCTAATAAATCAAACACGTTCACGTTCACGAAACAAAACAACAACATGTCTCTTTCTCAATACATTAAAATGGAAACGCAGTTTACTTTCTCGAATCATTTATTTTACTCAAATAAATAATTATAAAATCCTAGGTTACATTTCAATGTAATAATAAAAATGATTAAACATTTTTCCTTATATTAAATGTTTGTTATTAATATCTCAATTTCTCGATTCCTATTTTTTAAAAAAAAACCAACAGTACTTTTTTTCTTTTTTTGTTTTTTCATCCCTCGCACTAATTTCATCAAAAAATTCAATCCATTTTATCATGAAATCTTATTTTAATCAATTGTAATCAAAATAATTAACAAAAACATGAACACAATTTACTACACAAACTATGGCGAAATGAAGAAAAGAGAAAAAAATGAAATATTTTTTTAATACGTATTCATGAAAGTTCATTCCAAAATCATTTTGATAACGATGCGTGTCGCTTAATCCAAAAAATCAATTTGAATCATGACCGTGCTCTCTCTTAAACCAAGAACCTGTTTTGATGTGATGCGTGTTTAACAATCAATCCCATACCTGATTGGAAGTCCGATCGTTGACAGCATCAAATTAGCATGGCATCTAAAATAAAGAAAAAACATCATAAAAATCAACCCCATACCTGAATTTAGGTCCAATCTTTAAAAATCCCATCATCAGAATCAACTCAGCACGGCATTTAAAATGAATGAAAAAAACAAATCAAAAAATTAGTCCTAATCATAAAAAACAATTCCATACCTGATTTTCAATCCAGAATCGAATCAACACGGCATCTAAAAT
>ERZ1740055.2-NODE-2-length-39086-cov-7.631062_pt1 | contig 39086 bp, 19 predicted proteins | sample MGYA00581747_ERZ1740055 | MGnify/ENA primary metagenome ERZ1740055 (study PRJEB43018, sample SAMN04849739) | marine metagenome | isolation source: floating plastic debris | place: Pacific Ocean | collected 2008-08-28 | study: EMG produced TPA metagenomics assembly of...
TATATACAGGTATAATAATGATAGCTAGAAAAAAAAAATGCCATAAGGAAAATCTACAAAAGAGTCCCAAACCCCATGTAACAGCAGATCACCAAATACAAATAATATAATTAAGATACTTATTGTACAAAAAAAAATTAAAATCATGATTTACTCATAAGAAATTTCTTCACTTTAAATTTAAGTTCCCCAGTACAATATGCAGTACGAATATCCACAGGCAACATATTCCAAGAATCTACTATTCGATGGAAATAAGAATATTTAAGTGTATTAGTCCTTGCATATTTTTTCTTTAACATAAAATGATCATAATGTCTTATGGAATAATAGTCTAAATTGGAGTAAAAATCTACAAAATGTGAAACATCAATGTCAACAAATCCTTTTAGTGTCTTAAAAAAGAAGGTAACATCAATTAAAAATCTCCTGTCTTCCAAAGAAAATAGATTTAACTTCTCAAGACGAACTGTATAGAAATTCTTAGTCTTCAAAATAAATTTAGTGGCTCGTCTCTGTACTCCTTCAAGCTTGTCAATGTTGTTAGGGGAATACGAGGACCGTACCACAGAGCAGTATTCAAGATTAGACCTTACTAAAGAACAGTAAAGGGTCCTTAGAGTCTTCAAATCATTTAGTCCTCTACAGGTTCTTTTAATCAATCCCAACATCCTGTTTGCCTTGGCAACAACACAGTTTACATGGGACTTCCACTTTACGTGATGGTCGGTAGTAACACCCAGATTCCTGAATTTGTCGACCTCCTCCAACTCAGTGTTGTTTAAGAAGAATGTTGAGGTGAATGGTTGTTTGTTCCGACTAATTTTCATGATTTTGCATTTCTTAAAATTAAATTCCATACTGTTCAGCGTACTCCATCTTTCAAGGTTCTTAAGATCTTGCTGAAATATTCCAAGGTCGTCAGCAGAATCGATGATTCTTGAGTTTTTACAGTCATCTGCATATAGTGCAATGGTGTTACAGGGAGTACAACACTAGGAAGTTCGCTTATAAAAATAATGAAGAATAGAGGCCCCAACAAGGAATCCTGAGGGACCCCAGAACAAACGTCCGACCACGATGAAGATACACCGTCAATCAACACCCTTTGCCTTCTATCTGTTAAGTAACTCTCACACCAACGAAGAAGACGTCCAGAAACCCCAAAGCTGCATAACCTTTTTAGCAAGACTGAGTGGGACACTCTATCAAAGGCCTTAGAAAAAGGCAACGTCCACTTGACTCCCATCATTAAGAGCAGTTGCCCAGTGATGATGGTCAAGATCAGTTGAGTCACACAAGACCCACCCTTAACATAACCATGGTGCCATTCAGTTAAGTGGGGAAAAATATGATCAAATGTAGCATCATATACAAGTCTCTCTAAGCATTTTGCGGGAATTGGTAGTAGTGAGATGGATCTATAAATTTCCACCACTACCTTTTTGTCTCCTTTATGCACAGGAGTGATGTTGGCAGATTTTCGTAACGTTGGCATAAAAGCAAATCTTAACGATGAATTAAATAAGAGCGCCGCCAAAGGTGTTGACATTTCCTCTAAACAATCTCGCAAAATACGGGGAGGAAGTTGGTCAGATCCAGGTGCTTTGTTATGATTAATATTAGACAAGACAAGAGTAAATTAATTAGCTGCAAGTAAACGTTTTTAAAGATGTAGGTTACATTGAATTCAAATAACTCTGGTTAAAACAAGTTACTGACTTTACTTTAAATCAGAACAATTTTTATCAACATCAACTGATAAATATTTTCAAAATCTTTATAGTTATTCGTCAGTGACAAAATGAAACCGGCAATTGAGAATTTTTGGTTCCAAATTTTTTACTGCCATCGGGAACGTTTATATATGTCTCATAACTTGAGTAATACTTTCCTCGTGCTCGATGTTGTAACAGGGCATAAAGGCGAAACATATGCATTCACCCTTTATCTGTCTTGAAATAAAAAAAATTAAGGCAGAATCTTTTTGTTTAATATTTAGCCCCGACTATGACTCTCACGATTTGTTTCGCAGTATCAATAATATTGGCAATTCAAAAACTTTTTAGCAGTTAGTAGCAAAGACGGTTTATTTTAACGATTTCCTTCTCCTCACTAAACTCTTGACAAGTCACAATAACAGAATGGAGTTTCAGAAGAACTGTAATAATACTAAGTTTTCCTTTTTGCCACAAAATTTGTTAAACATCACTGAACTCCCATTTTGGAAAGACCACTTTTACCTCGTACAAGTAACCACACAATAGCGATTGGTATTGCTGTCTTAGGGACAAAGCTTTTTGTTTATATGATCTGAGAAATTTTGGAATTTTCGAGTAGCTTTTCTATACAGCGGCTATTAATAGCGTTTTTATTGATTCCTTTGTTGAATTAAGTTGTTTATGATATTATTTTTAAAATGATTCCTTTGTTGAACTAAGTTGTTTATGATATCGTTTTTATATAGTAAATTAAGTCTTCCACATGGCTTATATTGAAGTGCCAAAATTGTCAATCACATAATAAGCTAATCAATAAAAACGAAATTAAAAGTTTTCATAAGTTGGGAAAATTACCCTCAAAACGACATGGAATCAAATGTTAAAACAACTGCCACTAAGTTTTATAATTGCTTCTACAAGGAAGAAAAGAAAAACGTTTGTGGTTTCACTGTTGGCATGAAGTGTTATGAGTGTTTCCGTTATGTAAGAGTTTAGTTGCCATATGTCAGTGATAATGGCGGAAAAACTTCAGTGTGTGGTTAATGACACTTAAAGGAACTTTGGAGCACGCTTAATGCATATCTGCTTCAGTTTTGCGGTTAGTCTTAATGTTATCGAAAACATCAAATTTTCTCAAACTACTCAAGTTACCAACTTTACGGCGTGTAATGATTAAAAATACGTCTATATTTCAGGTCCATTGTAACTTGCTGGACCGATTTATATCCTCAGTTATGTATATTTGCTAATTACATCCGATGGTTTAGCTGTCGTGTTTCATCACAAGCAATTTCTGTTTTTATAAAAATAAGACCCTTAAGGAATTGTATCCGCAAAAAAGACAAACTTGGAAGCAAGGGGCTGTTTTATTAAGAGTCAGTAGACTAGCAAGTAAATGGGAGATTTCTGTACGGAGTGAGAGAAGACCACAAGAAACTTTGACCAAAACATTTCACATAAATTTTAAACAGGTATGGAAGGTCAAGTAATAAAAACAAGGAAAATATTAAGAGAGAATTTTAATGTTATTATTTCAAGTTCTTTGGTCTTAATATTACGTTGCCAAGATTAGGAAATACATTCAGTTTTATCCGCAATATCAATAATTTGCATACTGTGCCATTTTCTTTTGTTATTAAAATTCTATTTTCACATAACAACTGTCGTCATTTAGTAATTGACTTTTCAAAGCAGTTTTACAGTAAACCTGAAAATAGATTTTCATAAATTCTACAATAGACATTAGTTATGGTATTTAACTCACACAATCGGAGTATATCACGAGCTCGAAAAAATACTAAAATCCGTTTCACATTTACATACTTATATAGTAAAACGACTCGTCAGTAAGAGATAGTTGCACTTGTGCTTTTGATAAGTATCGCTTAAACTGTATTCGTGTTTTAGATCTTCAGGTTATATCGTGTTTTTGGGGAATGTGTGATTAAATTTATTGTGTGTTGCTTTGTTATTCCGTTTTGCTCTGTGTTGGTCTTCCTGTTAGAGAGGTGATCGTTTACATTTTGAAGAATACTTAAGTGGCCCTAACGTTAATCACCACACTTTTGTCAGGCAATCTTTAAACGCTGCACGCAACTAGAACGTATTTTTGTAATCATATCGGGCTGTTAACGAATTAATTAAATGGGCCAGTTGTACGTAAACATTCAAATAATGCTGCCATGTTCTCTAAATATTAGTCAGTTCTTTCTTTCCATGCAAAAGTTGTAGTTGTTCAATTTTTATTTGTATGCACTTCTTTTTTACTTTGCTTTGCAACTCACAAAACGTTCTTGTGCTTCCTTGAACGAACAAAGCATGCGCAGTAAACGTTGTCCTTTACCTCAAACGGCGGGAAAAGATGCAATCCTCGCTGCGTCACATTGCAGGGCGAAATATTTAAGTTTGTGTTGTTGTTCCAGTTCTTTCACGTGTAATTTTTTCAAGGCCTTAATGTGTCTACATACCGAGCAACCAATATGTAGGAATTTATTTATCGACAGATAAAAGCTGCTTTAATCAATTACTTTAAAACACTGACAAAGCATGTCCTGTAACTTAAACTGGAAGTTTTGAAGTACTATATAACAGACTGGTGAAGAAAATATTTTATGCCAAATGAGCTGTTCAATACTTGCCTGAAGCCATCGGCTTGACCTTGAGGTAGCTTTTTATTGTTTATTTTTTAGGACAAACAGTTTCCTTTTGTCTTCGTTTTTAAGATCCTTCGAAAACTGGTATCAGTTATGGAAATAATGTAAAGAAAGCTTTTGAAACCTCTAAAATCTTCATTGTATATTTATTAGGAATTATTTTGGCCTTTTGGCTCGAACAAGTTGCTGCCAGTGAAGTGAAGGACCTACTTGAGTTGATGTAGTTTCAAAACCCATCTTTGTATATTTTTGTAGTTGCCATATACGGTTTCCTGTGTGTTTCATTTCCTACGTTTAAAGTTGTTTTGGTATTTCTGACCACAAAGTTTCGCTCTTGCTGCCGGAACAGCAAACCTTTTTTGAAGAGACTCGACACTTTGTTATCGCTGAGAATTGGTGAAGTTCTAAACTTATATCTTAGAAATGTATTGTCAATCCGACGTACAAATCTTAGACTTAGGAAAGTCCAATAATATAAAAATCCAAAGGATATATTGTGTAAAGTTCGATTTGAAAACAAAACATGAGAAACTTGCAGTGTTAAGATTTTTTTCAAAATCAAACCCAGTCTCTCCAGCTTGACATACAATAGTTCAACCTTTTGATATATATCGTTATTTTCAATCATTTTATGTTCTTAGCCTGGAAGCAATAGTCTATAAGGGAGAAGAGTACGATATTGTGGTCAAACTTTCATCTTTAAAATTCAAAATATAAAATGTAAATTTAGACAACTCGTTGATCTTTTATATGATCGGCATCCAGCTCTTCGCAAAAGCCGTAAAGAGCTGTTGTTTGGTCCTGATCAGGAATGTTCCGACGCTCCAGACGTCAGCTTCTTACGTTAATTACCGTGATAACTGGGATGAATTCTCTAGCTTTGCACGGTTGTTGTATTTACGTGCTGTACTTACTGACTTCGCTAACACCGACAAACGTAACTAACAACGTCGAGTTTTAATTTTCGAAAAGCGGTTCCCTGTTTAGTAATGGTTTTTGGATCTTGTACGGAACGACTGCTTCAAATTAATGAAAAAATATTTTTGACCTGGTTGTTAAAAAGCAAGATATCATTATAAAACAAGGTTAAGAGATAAATCCGTGTTCCAGTTACGTTTTCTTCCGCTTTACTTTGGTTGACATTGGTTTGCTTCCCATTATAAGACAGTGAAGTTTTCCTGAGAAATTACCCTTTACATTTTTAAAAGCTTTCACCCAAGTTAAAGTTATCCATCTTTTTAACAATCCAGCCAAGTTATTTTGTTAATTACTAACTGCACTAATGAGTTTAATCAGCAACTAAAATTGTTCAAATGGAATGAAAATGAAGCAAGTCGACCATCGCTTCGTATGCCTAGCTCCGAGCCACAATTGTTCCACGTAACATAATCAGACATCTTCAACATCATTTGGTCTCAGTTTACTTTCCTTTCTTAATAAAACAAAACAGAAACTTACGACAATCATTTGACTAAATTGTTTTTGATGATTATTTAGCTGATTTTCCATTTTCAAGTTTATACATGTGACTTGATCTAATAATAGAGCGCTCCAATAACAGGAACACAGTTATATTGTGATATTTCAAAAATATTAGAAAGATTATTGGCTGGACTTGAAACATTTTTGTTGTTTTCACCAATCAAATAATTTCTACCAGTGTGATTTCTTAAAAAAATTATTACACTACTGGATCTTACCAGATACATGCAAAAACATTTCAAATGGCGGGTTGACAACAAGAGAACTGACAACCCAAACAAAAACTTGCAGAACGTTCAAAGTTTCCGCAAAGTTCTGTTATTTGCAATTTGTGGTGTAAATTTTTTCTGCGTCATATTCAAATTCAATATACCCATCATAGTCACTGCGTCCAAAAAATCTGTCTCATTTTTTGAAAATCAATAACATTTTAAAACTACTTGTAAAACACCAAAAGTCTTTAGAGCGCCATTTTTGGTTGTCCCTTATCCCTGTTTCGGTATCAAGTTCATTTGTGACCTCTGAAAATTTCTCTAGTTTTATGTAGCGTCAAATGTTTGCGTGTTACAGTTTTACAAATGGATACGTTTTACAAGGTAGTGAAAATAGTTTTGGACTGATGTTTCGGACTATAGTCCTTCGTCGGAGTCATGCTATCTTGCTTGCATGGATTTGGTTTTCCGTTCGTTAAGAGAATCTATTGTTTCGTCAAGCCGAACCAAGAATTAGGCAGGTGAAGACCGTCAGTACTTTATGTATTACCAAACAACGTGAACATAAACCTAGCCTGTGTAGCAAGTGCAAAGGGGAGATGGGGCGCCGAGGTCGCGAAGGAATGGGGAGAGGAAGAGAAAGAATTCTCCCTTTGCGCTTGTACGCAGGCTGTTTTAAACCCGATTTCGGAAAAACATTACTCGTGAAATTCCAAGCGCCTTCGCTTATTCATCAGCTAAGAAAACTACCGAATTATTTGAAGAAAAGTTATTGCGTGTCGCGCATGCGTGTGAATGCATCATAACTTGAATCGTGAACGTGAAGAATTCAAAACAACCTCTCTGAAAGGAAAGCATTCGTCACACACTCACAGTACTGTTGAAGATTTCAGAGCTATCCTTGAAGTTTCAATCGACCAGAGATAAGTTTGGTGAGTAAATAATGTTGCTTTCACCTGTCTCGAAAGGAATAATGTCTTTTAATGAGCAATAACTCTGTAAATACCGTAATAAGGCAAACTTTGATCACTTGTTTATATTAACTAATTGAGTTGACAACCAGGCATATTTCTATTGGAAAGAGGGTCCTAAAAACTTCCAATTTGGTTTTACTTAAAAGATCAGGAACCTTCCGTGTATAAACAAAACAGCAACCGTTTTAAAAAAATCCTAGCTTTTCAAATTTGATACGTGTGTGTATTTTTTTTCCAGTGTAAAACAACTCAACGTAACTTAAGAAGTTTGAACTGTGTGTTATAACAATAACAATAATAATTATGGAGTTGACTGTGTTGTTTACGCCAAGTTTCAATTAAAACAATATTCACTTTTTATGAATATCTAAATAAACGTACTATTTGTCAACAAACGTTGCTGCGTTCCGGCCTACTGATCAGAAACTGTTTGAGTAATACTTAGTTAAGTATTAACTTCCCAAAGAGGTAATGAACCACACACAGTTCCGCTGAGTTGTTTTAGATTTTAGCCCACTGTACGATCAAGAATAAAGTCTTTAAAGATGTGTATAAATCTGAAAACCTTAAGATGAAGGCTTTTGCTACTAACTGAAAGTAACTGAATCATACACCAATACCCTCTTTTCCTTTTTTTATAAGAACGCCTTATTTTTGGGCCAAGGATTAATTTTCTTAAATATTTCAGGGATTTTAGCCTCAAAGATTCTTAAAATGTTTCTAATATATAACAACGAGGTATGGAAATAGTTAATGATTCCTATAATAAAATAAAGGCGATAGATAGAGTGAAAAAGAAAATAGTAAGTCCTGCAAATTGCTATAGAAAATTTCCACCTATTTTACTCTAGTTACAAACAATGTTGCCAACTCCGTGATTTGGTGCCGTAATGTAACAACACAATTTTGTCGGCCATTCCTCAGCCTCGGGTACGTCTTAGCGTGTTCTTAAATTTTGGCCGATTTCATCCTGACGCTCTTATAAAACAGGATCTTGTACATATATAAAACAGAGTGTAATTAACAACTTCAAAATGAATCTTCGCGTTTTCCGAGGTTTCTCTTACGCAATTGCTTTTTTATTGTTCACAGTCTCTTTGAGCGGGGGTACAAAATCAATCACAAGAATCTATCTAAACCAAGGTCGTTAATTCCTTTGTAATATTTTTAGGGGGAAAATGTTGACCTATATAGTCGTTATTGGCCGGTAAAAGCAGACTTTTGGATAACAAGTATGACTGATGTTTGCCTTTATTTGGCCATGCCAATTTAACTTTTAGTGTCCAGAAACTTATTTCGGTCACTCTCTTGCATATATTATTGTGGTTTATTAAATTTATCCTGGTTTAAAAGTTTAATCTCCAAAGAACTAAACCTGTCGTTTTTGTTCCGATGAAAGAGTTACAACCGAAACACGATAGATTTCAGCCTTTTATACAACAAACTTGTTACTCGTACATTACCACATCAAGCAACAATGGAAACAATTTACACCAGCTAGGAAATTTAACTGTCTTACTAGCACGTTGGACAGTAATGTTTTTACACGATAGAGGAAAAAAATATATAAAAAGCAAGCGCATTAGCCTTTCATTTATACTAACAGTTACCAAATAAAAGCCGTAAAGCATAATTACCGCTCGAATCTTTCATAAATAATAGTACGCCTGAATTTTAGCTGCGACTGTTGTATGACAGTTTTGGCTTAATCAGTTAGGCCTCGTCAGCATGGCATAGCCAACTGAGTTCCTTCAAGGGACAGTAGAATAGTTTTTTCTGTCATATGAACATTAACAACATCTTGTTAGTTCTAGTTAAAAGACGTAATTGTGGAGTAAAAGAGGCTTTTTAAGAATTGTGTTGTTTTGGTTAATTAAAAACTGGTTGAAAGTAGAAAATTCAGTTTTCCTATTTAATAAGATAGCCATGAAAAACAGTTATTGCAGCTGTCTCGCTGCATAGTCTACTGAAACTGTCTGAATCAGGCCAAAAACTAAAATGAAAAAAGAGATCATTCAGTTAAAGATATAGAGGGAGTCTCAAGTTTACATATATAGAACCTCGCATTTAAAAAAAAGAAAGAACTTGTCGCATTTTCATTGGGAATCAAATGGAGCGAGTTTTTACTTTATTTTTTAAAAGAATTCCTTCCACCTTCCCCTTTGTGCTTTAATAATTTATGTTGTATGAATTTTGTGAAACAATATCAAAACAAAGTTCTGCAGAAATCAGTGAGTTCCGTTACCGTTCAACATTAACTCTAAGTTTCAACTACAATTGAGAGCGGTAGAATAACTGGACAGCCAAACGTGTTTTTCTCTGTCAAAGTAAGACAACTGTCTTGAATCAAAAAACAAGGGCATGCAGCCGGAGGTTCGATGTCAAAGTCTTTATCTACAAATGGTTTAATCACTTGTGGTTTGTTCAAAATGTTTTTGTCATCTACACAAAGTAGTGTAAGAAGCTAACGTTTCAAGCGTTTACCCATCGTCGGACCTGAATTCACAAACTTTTGCCTGTTTGTAGTTTTTACTAACGAAGCATAACAAAATGCGCAAAAATAAAAGTGATGATTTGAAGATATTTCATGTTACAAATTCGGCGTGATTCGTTAGAAAATCTTAGGCAAATTTTTCTATAAAAAGCACACCCAATCCCAATGACATAAATGAACTCGCAGTTTTTATCAAGATTTTCAGGTTGGTTGTCTTAAAAGGTACTATTTCTCCTAGGTGTTTAACATGTAGTTGGCGACACACTCATATCATCCATGCAGTTATCAAATTCTATACTGAAGTTCATCACCTTCGGACCAGAATAGTTTGAATGGAAGTTCTTTCAAACCAGCAGTACTTTATTTTTAGCGCACAAGGAAGTTTGTTTTAACTTAACAAAATCTCTTTTGCTATGAAGTCTGGTATATTGGTATAGATATTTTAGGTTAAGCTAATTGTTTTATCTGGTAAATGGTATAAAATCGTGAAAGGCATTTAATAAACAATAAGGTTTACAACCTCTTCAGAACGGCAGTATTGTTTTTATATAAACATTTCATGCAACGGATTAGATTTTTATAAATTAAGGAGCTTTTGAGAGAATTTTTGGCTGCTCGTGGTCTAGATTCGCGAAAGAGAACTAAATATTTTCAAAAATAGTAAATTAATAATTGTCACTGAAATAGATATATCAATTTTTAAGACAGTTACGACGGAAACAGATGCAGCGGTGGGAGAAGGAAAAGGCTTTTTATGTGCACGAAATGTTCATAAGGGACAACAGTTTCTTTTCACTTTTCAACTTAAAGAGAATATCTTTTCATTTACCGTCTCTGCTAGTTATAAACTACAACTTTAGGCTGGCATTTGCGGGTGAACGATCACAGGAATGTAAAAGAAATTCAGTATATAATTCAATCGTAAATAAACTTTTGAAAAGAAAACAGTTTATTTACTGTCATATCGATTCTTACATTTCTGCGGCAAAGAACAAGATACTCAAGGTGTCAGAAAAGTTTTTTGTTTCTTATTGCTCGGAAGGTAGACGCTAATTAATTACAAGAACGTTAGCATTGTTTTCATATTCTTATCTAAGATAAATTCATGTGTGATATAAAAAGAAAAACGAAATGCGTTTTACCTCAAATCGTGATGAGAATCATGTATACATTGTTTCGCCTACAAAAAAGTCTTTGTGAAATGGAAAAAATCTTTCATTTAAATGGTAACTTGTGAATACACAATGCCAAGAGAAAGACTTCTCTTGGACATATATATCAACCTGCATTTCAGTGGTGCTTTTTCATGCTCGTGAAACGACCCAAGAATATATTGCATGGAGTCAAAAACACGTCACAGCCGTTGGGAAAAAACCCAGTTTTTTTATAAATAAAGCTTGATATTGCAAATAGTTTTCCCAGAGCAAATATATTTAAATCTAAAAAGGAATTTTTTTTTGTCATCTGTAATTAACTTAGCTATGATCAGCCAGTAATGTTTGTGTGCTCATGAACTAATCTTTACTTGAAGGCAGAAACTTTTAGAATATTCTTTTCGCTGCTACACTATCATGAGCTGCTTCATTGCAGTATTTTGTACAATTCAATGACACAGTTACCACAACACAACTTGATAAATCAGTGATAAGACAGGTCAAAATATGTGCGACGCCTTTGGTAAATGACACCTTTTTAAAACATCGCGAGAAACATTGAGTTTTGTTCCTGAATAATTCAGTTAACTCGTAAAAAGTTATAAGACATAAAGAATTTTTAAAGAGGTCACATCCTCTGACTAAGAGAATTTCGTAATCCTCCTAAAATGTTAGGTTAACTTCTATGCGTTTTATATAAATTGTTATCTAAGCAATGTCAAGCTTCCACCTGCCCAGTTTCATTTGGGATCTAATCATATCAACTAAACATAGGAAAAGTGATAGAAGAAATATTGCTGTGTTACATAAACGCGATGCGTTTATGTTCAATGCTCAATGAATATAAAATTAAACTCTTTTACATTCGAAAATTTAAAAAATTTCAAATAGTTTCAATGAATTAAGTTCCTTGGTCCATCTTGATGTAAACACCGAAATTGTTAAAATGTCTCAGAAGCTTTCAAGCTAGGAGTTTGTATAGTAATTTTTTTAAAAGATTAGTCAAACAAGATGTCAAAATATTGTTATTCAATAATGTATCGCCAAACGAAAAGCAATAATATAAAAACAGCTGTTTTATAATCCAGATCCTTGAAGGCAGAAACGTTTTTTTGAGAGAGAGGAGCGAATTTATTTATTAAATTTTTCCATGATAAAATGAGATCAGCACACCTATATTCATTAACTGAAAGAAATTATTTATCGGCATGCAATGGGCGAAAGATTTGTCGAATCTTTTAACCATGTCTTAAATATTTAAACAGTAAAGACAGGAATCATTGTTCAAATCTTGTACCAAATATGTAAAAACTGTTCTCGGCCTTTCGGACTACATACTGTTAACACATGCTGCATATGAATATTTAGACTTCATAATAAACGAATAGCTAACACACGTCTATTTTACAGGGTCGGCCGATTAAGCATGGCAATAATACAACTTACAACAAAACAACGTGTTCTCTTTCGCTAAAGTTAAGAACTAAACGAACCGCAGCATGACAGGCGCGCATTTCGTTGACCGAAGGTCAACAGGACCATAGAGGGAACTTCATAAAATATTTTTTCTTTTCATCATGGCAAAAACATACTTTAATAAGACATGTCATATAGAACATGTTGGAACAACTTTTCAAATTGTTAGATTTTTAAAATTCTGTTCAGAATTTTCGAGTGTTAACAACAGGCAAAAAGAATCTTCCCAATATCATTTTTATAACTAGAAAAATTTTCAAAGTTCTTATATAAAATTTAGAAATAAGAATTCACACATTTGATTACATTTCTTTCGTTTTATTATATAATCTATACTGAGCATTAGAATGAATAACAAGAGTCATCTGTATACGGCCAATAATAATTTTCAACACAGAAGTTGCATGACATATTTACCCAATGTAGTTGGTCTAACGACGACTTAATTCGCTCCTAGTGGTATATGGCAGCTCTCCAGTTAACAAACAAACCCTCAACGCGCATATTCGACATAGTCTTGACATTATGCGGCACTGATTAAAACCCTAAAATATAGCGTGAAGACAATCGACTTCTCATATCGTTTAAGTGGAAAAAGCTAGTTTAAAAAACATAGATGCACGCAAGATTATAGATTCTCTTATTTCAACATCATTTAATCGTTTAATGTTCGCGCAATTACTGATATCAGGCTTAGACTGAATCATCGTTAGCAGCCACAGGTCTTCAATTTTTAATCTCTCTGACGTTAGTGTTTCCACACATGCAGTAAAATGATATAATACCCAACGAAAGCTAGGGACTCTTTCGCCACATTTGTTTTTAAAATAACTAAAAGCTTTTAAAAACAACTAGCTTAGTACATGCTCTAATCTGAATTGTGAATAAAGTTACTTGTTGAAATGGTTTTGTAAATTGAAACGAAGAAGAAAACTATTGCAGCCCACGGTTTGTCTTTCGTGACAACTTTTACGTCATGAATTCCACGTCTATACAACATATTCATATACAGTTCTTATCATTAAGTTCAACAAACACATAAATGTTCTGATGTTACTAAAGTTATACGTATTGTATAATAACACTGACATTTAATACTGGTTTAACTTTTTAGGTAAAGTGGTAAAGCTTTTGTTGCAGCAAAATAACTTTTGCTTTCAGTAGCGAAAATACGGATAAAAAATATCCAGTGTTTTCATTGATTTTGACTTCACATGGAATAGCTATAAAAGCATTTAATTTTTGTGTCAGTTGACAGAATAATTTGACCTCGTTAAAGTGTGAGTCACTTCACTAACGCAGCAATATTAAATGTCTGGAAACCACTCATAAAATAAAGTCTTTTACTTATTTTCATAATCTAAGTAGTTTTTTTTACCTAAGATGCCGGCAAAACACCTGAATGGAAAACAATGATGCTTGACTACTATACAGCTGCCACAAATTATGACAGATTTCGGTGGTGGTACTGTGAAAACTGCCATTGTCAGTGTACTACAGTATGCTACAACTAAAGTAATTCAATACACTTGAGCGTCCACTCTCGATTTCAACTAATTTCTGTTGGCATAAAAACAAAACTTTTAAAGTGAATTCGATGCATCATCAGCTGTAAACTTGTATTGGGGAAAATCACATGATAAAACCACACCCTTACACTGAAGTAATTATTCAACATGCATGAATGAAATAGCCATTGCGTTTCAATATGTTCTGCCACGAGTAAGTAGTATAGGGGGTTTGACCGATGTGTAAGTGAACCCATACTGCAAATAAAGCTGATTTGTTTAATGTCTTTACCCTTCAACCAACAAATCTTAATTTTTGTTCTAAGCCGTTCGTTTTAAGCCGTTCTGTTTCAACATTTCTGGATGCAAGTTTTCTTAAGCTGAAAGTCAAAAAAATTATCTTTCAGTGGAGTATTACTCACAGCAAGGTAAAGGTAGCAAACAAATCTCGACTTTGAGACCTATAACTTAGTAACTCAGTTAATTGTTATCGTGCACTGGACTGGTTGACCAAACAAGTTGAATTTTTTCAGTCTTGATCTCTTATTAACGCAACCAATATACACTGCTGTGCTGAACAACTGATAGAACACTGTTGTACACATGTTTCATTGACGAAAATAAAGTAAAAAAAAAATTAGTTTCACTGTAACTTTCAGAATTCCATCACTCAAACCGCAGCAAGCCAGTATTTCTTTCTTGCCGCTGCTTTCTGAATTAATTTTAATTAGTCGAGGAATTTTAAAAAAGCAGTGAAGAAAAGTTGAGCGACTCCGTAATATTCATTGATGCTGGTGTTCGATTAATTTTTCTTCTTTAAGTTTTGGAGCAGAAAAGACACTTTTTATGTATATAAAAGTAGCCAAACGCTTTTAATAACGTTATTGCAAGCGTCGTAATGAATAAGTTATTTCAGCAGTTGACAATCTACTAATAGACATGTTTTGCCAGGTGCCAAGTAACGACTTTTAATTTTTAGTTTTACAAAGAAAACTATTTTTTAAAAAAACATCACTATCACCTGTTTTGAATTTTTCAAAACGTAAATGTGTGATTGGAAAACCCTCATCTCGGGACACGCCTATTTTCATGGAGAAAAGTAAGGGCCAATCGCATCTGGTCTTTGTAAAAATCAGCCATGGGTTCTTTTGTCGGGAAAACAACTCTTTCAGCATTGAAAAGAGGGGCTTGCAGACTGCCTGCTGATTGACTCTAATCACCCAAATAAAGAAATAACGGTTTAGCCAACAGAAAGTCAATTTGAATATCATCACTGAAGGCCTCACACTGTATAGTATGCCAAATTATGCTGCAGGAAAGTCGGCATTCTCATCAAGGTCAATTTATTTATGTGTTAGACATGAACTCAAAATGACTTTTAAAGAAAGATTGCCGGCGTTTCTTTTATAATCAAGGCTACGAAGACATAGATCTTACACAGATATTTTTGGCGGTATTTCATCAGGTGGAAAGCCGCAATATTTTAATAAATCATATGACCGATCTACTAATTTCAGCCAACACAAATGGATAAAAATATTTGTTGTTTTACATACGGAAGAGATAAGGAACAATGAACAGGGCTGACACTTCAGTGGTAGTTTTGATTTTTGAATCATAACATTTTACAACATCAGTGCCTACTGAGTACGGGTTCAGTTGTCGATCACTGCGAGTTGATCGTATGATCCAGCAATTGTCACAAGATTCACTCATTTAATCGACAGAAAAATAATTGAAATAAATTCAAAAAGTTCTTTGTTTTGATGTGTGTTGGATACCTGAGAAAAAATTCCCAGAAAGTTTACAAAGCTATATGATAAGTCGAACACAAAAAACCTATCGACTGAAAACGAAAAGATCGGCTTTCGTGACAATTAAACTTGTTCCAAATCAAAGTTTGTTAATTTGTGACTTGACTGATTTTAGTAGTATAAATAATAGGTTTAATGGCTACTAAATTAACCTAAATCAAGCCTCGAAAATCTAGGAATAAATAAAACTTTTCTGAATTAAAATTTGCAACAGTCTAAATTTAAATGGAGTAAACAACAATCCACATCTTTCTAACATAATAGTTCAAATCTGTTAAAATCTCTGTCTATGTTTTGTTTCCTGTTTATAAAAATTCAAGTAATATTAAAACTGCTTTTTAAAGATATTTTTGGTGTTTTTTCCGTAAAAAGTTTTAATTGTGTACACGAAATAACACTATACAAAACCGCACGTGTCAAAAGAATGAGACAAAAAATTCTTAATCGATGAATCGACATTGCTAATAATAAACTCTTTTATTATTTCTCGTTTTGCTCGACAGGAGTCACTTTGAAGAGTTAAGAAACAATAAGTATCACATTCGTCCCTTTTTGTCAAAAACCCAAAATAAATTTTGACTGAAATTTTTTGATTCATAGTGATACTCTAATTACTGACAAGTTTAGAGCAGTTGTTGCATTTATTATGATTAATTTTGACCTAATTGTCATGATTAAGAGTGAATGGTGAGAGACACTAGCAGTTCATAAGCCATGCATGTCGATTTATGTTGCGGAAGTCTTAGATCTAGTAATGTTTTTAGCAGCCAGGTCTGACATACGCGTGTGAAAACATCTGGACTTGTAGAAGTCACTGATCAAGTGATTAGAGTATCGTTATGCACACAGCATGAAACTCTGTGGGAGCTCTGCTTGAATTTGTTTCTTGACGACTTTCTATTACTTCTCTATTAACTCTTTACTGCAAAACGCTACCATTTAATCAAATGTGGTTTCTTGTCGGCAAGAACCTCGTTTTTATCCTCATCCGCTTTAACTATACTAATTTGTTAATCTCACTGTTGCACACGTGAATCAACTTTTTGAAGCTGACCTTGTTTAAACAACCATAATAATGTATTTGGCCATTGGCTAAATGGTTGGACTTAAACGCAACAAATTTAGACAGTTAATAGCGGTGCCCCGAAGCACGCAAAATAGTCTTCTGCAAATACACCTGGGCTTTTTAAGGATACACGTAAAACGAGCGCGCGCCGAATGCATTGTTAATACATCACTATGTCAGCTTTTCCTTTCCCCTTGAGAGAATGATATATTTCACTTTAGGGTTTAGCGGTGAAAACAGCGAATATCAGAAAGAACAAGACTCGCGTGCTGTACACTGAACTGTCTAAAACAATTAGTGCAATCATCTTTCGTCAATTTGTCATCAATAGTCAGTGTTGCCGGCGGGCGTTTTAAGCGATAATAGAACAGGTAATCAAACTGCAGTTTTCTTTCTCTTTTAAAAATACAGAGTATTTTTTTGAAGTGTGCAAGCTTTAATCTCTCTTGACACCTGAAAATAACTCAATCGTAAAACAACGTTAAAGGCTCCTCAAGCACAGTTGCGTGATTCACAAAAATTTACGGCATGCTTACAAGAGAAGTGACGTGCGACCATGGTAAAATCGTTTCTGTCGTGTATCGTTATTTTGACGAAGAAATTGATAAGGCTATTTATCTTCTTAAGGGCATGTCTTAACATAAGAGCCATTTCTGAATCATCTAGATTTGATATGATAGCGTGCACACACAACTGCCCCCTACGCTTTGTCAACAATGGAGACGGGTCAGTGGTAGTCGAGGTCGAACTCCTCTTGTTTTTCTCAAGCCCAACATTCGAATTATTAACTTCCCAAAAATAGTTTCAATCATTATTGTCAAAACAAAATTCTTCCCAGTTGGATGATGTGGGGAGTTCGCAAACACGTATTCGGCCTACAAAGAAAAAAATGAAATTAGTGAAGCTCTGTAATTTAGCCATTTATTACCGCTGTCGCCAACAAAAAAATTTTAATTTGTTTACTAGACATGAATCCTGAAATTTTGTCAGTTGTTCAAAGCGAAATGAGAGACACAGCAATAAGCATATAGATAATTATAGGGGCGTAACTATTTTTCTATTCAAACAGAACTATTTCTAAGTCTTTCTAATAATTAGTGCAAAGGACTTCGTCACCATATATCAGAGCTAGTGGCTCCAGTATTGTGCTTTGGTAAGCTTTTCTGGGTTCCCCAGTGGGTGGTTTAATAGAATGTAAAGCTTTTCAATTCCTTTCAATGCCCTTGAACATAAAACCCATTGTCCACTAACATTACGCGCTATTGTACTGGCACAATATGCCTGATGATCTGAAGTCAATGTGAATGGTCCGTGCATAACCATTATCTCTATATCATTTACATATGACAGTAAATGCAATTAGAAGCGTAACAAGTGGTCGTTAGTTGTAATGGAACGGTCTTGATATTGTATTTGGTATTTAGTCTAATTCTCAGTCTGTTTGTTTAGTCATTGTTTTGCATCAAACCCCCAGAGTTCATAGCTTTTATCTCTTGGCTGTGAAGCACGCCCAAAAACATTTGCTATTGTAAAAAAGCCAGGCACAGAGCTCTGCACTTAATCAGTAAGTGTTATCGCTCGGATTAGTGTCAGTCTCACAACTGTGTGCCTTGCACATGAAATAGATACAGAACTTTCCAGGTAAGAAAAACATGTTTTGTATACATCAATAGCTGAAAAATACGTTGTCGTTGAGACTACATTGAAATTATGATTTTTGTAGTAACATGCTAAATGCATTAGAATTATGCAAAGAGACACTAAATGCGCTACTCAACTCAAATCAATGGCGTTTCGTTGCTTGCAGATTTTGTTTTTAATGCGTAGAGCAGCAAATTTCTTTCCGAGATTGCTAAAATGAGACTGCTTTGACAAATCAACATTCAATCAGCACAGAAGAAGAAGCGATAAGTGAAATCGGAAGTTTACTGCCCGAATGCAATGTAAACAAAATTGTCAAATATTGAGAGTCAAAGAGACCTAAAATCTACTCTTTACACAAATAAAATCAGACAACAGGCTCTATACTTCTTTTGTTTGCGAAGTTTTTACAAGAGGCGGGGAAGAAGGCCGGAATTGACAGAAACATATAAAAGGCTTCATTGGTTCGATGAAATGACAAAATGTCTTTTACACAGAGAGTTCACACTAAGAACTTCTCCGCCCCATTCGCGTGTTGAAGAAATCACGTTTTGCTTCAGTAACTCAATTTTAGCATCTCTACTCTATGGTACATTATCGTTTATCTGTTGGACTGCTATGACTTATAGCGAGGAATACTTCCGATAGCAACAACAAAAAAACAAGTTTAAAACTGAGTCGAAAGGTCAGCTGTAAACATTAGAACTCTGGAGTCTTTGTTGGATATCGAAGTATAACTTTAGCTATGTCCAAGCAGTTATTCTAGCAGATTGCAGAGTAACTGTAAGTTTTTAAAACGAAACCTTCTAGTGTTTTTATTGGAATTATTTCTTGTCACTTCAATCTATTTGTCTTAAGTGATCAGACACAGCTTTAAAACCTTGTTAAGACAATCATTCATTATAAATATGTCTGCTTTATTTTTTACTTTTCCTAGACACAAAAGTTTTCAAGATGAAAAATTCGACGAAATTTTCTGTTTTTCTCACAAACCTCAAACCGAAACTAAATCTTAATATAGTCGGTTTAGAGCTTATCTTTAGCCTTTAAAGCAGGTTCATATCCTATGACTATGTGAAACGTCACCTAAAATGTTGTTCAGCTTGCCTTGGATCCTCTATTCGAGTGAATCTTAACAGCTCCTACAGTCTCAAACAAAAAAAGAAAACAGTCGACACTGCTTGAAACCAAACCTATAGCGTTAACATATAATCAGCTGGAACAATTTAAAGTCTCAATTAAAGATTAATCAAAATCTCAGCACCCCTGTTGTCTCAACAGTAAAGATGAAAAATACCTACATGTTGTTTTGAAAGCGAATGCTGTTTGACTTCGCTAGTTTTAAAGGAACACATTTGACATAATTGTATTTTGATATCTGACTCAGTGAAGATTTCATATGACCGATGGTTATATGAAATCAGCATGAAGACTTGTTTTACAAAAAGGTCGTAGATTGGTAGTGTGCTGTTGGCATTTCAGTTCCGTTGGGATTCTGTTCAACAACTTTCTGTCGTTTGACAATATTTAACTATTAATTTAAATTAAATGCTAGTGTTCGTAGAAAAATACTTAGAGGCTTTTATTTTCCTTCAATTTGGTAATGTGTAATGTTAAACCTTGTTTTAAAACATACAGTTACAAGTTAGGTATGGCTACGTTATTAATTGCTGAAAATGTGTTCGCAGCATAATGTTGTATTTTTTATTTCAGAGAATGAGATTATTCAGACAGTATGCACTTACAACTGAAGTTTATCTTAAGACAACTCCAAAGCAATCCAGAAATTTCACTTTTATTTAAAATAATACAAACGTTTTTATAAGTTTTCTAAACAGAACAGGTGTCTAGTCGGTTGGAAACACCTCGCAACTTTTTGAACCGATCAAACGATTAATGTGACAGTTTTACAAATAGATAAGTTTTACACCGTAGTGAAAATAGTTCTTGATCTGACGTTTTGGACTATAGTCCTTCGTCGGAGTGAATGAACGAAAAATTAATGTGCACTGATTTGCAGCATTCGAACTACCTAACTAAAGCTGAGCTCTAAAACAATCTACGGGTAACACAGGAAGTCAATGAACTGATCAAAGGGTGAGTGAGCCGAAATTGCGTTGGGCTCAGTGCAGGTATATGCAAATAGTCTATCTCTGCCACAGGGAAACTGTCTTAATGATTAATTGCTTCACACGCATGTGCCACATTTGGCAAATCATTAATGACAATTAAAATGTGTTTATTCATTCAAGTTACTAATACTTTGTCAAATCAAAGTCATTTCTATTCATTTAGTAGAATAGAATGGATAATAAAAGTTCAAGGTCGATAAAAATGTATTTTCCGCAGATGACAGTTTTATGTTGTTTATTACAGTTAGCAAGCCTTAAACTTTCTGTTACCTTCAGGCTTATTTTAGCGTCCGGTTACATATTTCACGTTTCATGTCAAACATCAGGAAGCGACCACTATATTTTTATGAAGGCCAATATATTGCCATGTTGAAGCACTTCGCAGTAAAGTTATAGTTCTCCCAAAAACAATACAAAAAAGATGATCCAGTGACGCAAACACTTGATTGGTGCACCAGAAAATTGTCAATGTGTAGAGTTTTCCTTTTTTTAACAAATTGCCAAGTTAGTCGATAACTTACAACTGTTAACTGTTGCTGCCTGGACAGTGGAAAGTTAATGAGAGCCTTTCAAATTTATGCCAGGATGAAATGCATAGTAAAAAAAAACGTCTTGAAAAGAAGAGCAATCGACGCTTTACCAAATCAGCGCGTGCTCTGTTTGTTTTTCATCTTGTCTTTCCAGTTGTTAGGTTAATTGACTGTCAAACTAAGTATTTCACAGAAGAAAAACTGCTTTCGTTGGAGCAAACTAAGCGCATTACAGTTCCATTTGAGATATCCAAGTATTACAATAGAATGACATTGTGCCTCTGTCTATCGGGAGTCTTTTTTGTTTTTCAGCTCTTGTTGAATGATATAAAACTGACAAGAAGACCGTTCATCTCAAATTTAAAATTTATGTAAATCACTTAGTCAACAAATCAGTGTTATCTGCGATCCTATCATGCACGCACCCAACTTAACGCGCCATTCAGCAGACACGTTGATCCTTCAGTTCTTGTCACATCAGCGCAGATTTATTTCAGTGCAAGGTTCCGTGAGATAATCGTAATACGCTATAATTCGTTGTTTTAACTGAAAAGAAACTCCTTTCTGGAATTCACAAGAAATAATTAGTGAGCTGGTCATGCGCTTGCGAAATGAAAAGACTCGTGCTTGTGAAAATGTTTAAAATCACTAAGAAATGCTTTCACCATAACAATGAAGTATTGTTTATTCGAATCCAAGATGATTTTAAGCAAGGCGGGGAAAAGCAATTAGTACGTTCACAATTAGACCAACCCTTTAGCCAAATGTACACGGAGTCAAAACTAAATTTTCCTATTGCCATCAATATAGATGGATGAATTCTTTTTGCTGATTATTTATAATGAAGGGGACAAGGAGTAGCGATTTTGCTGGCACTCTAGAATTGTTTTCGTTTTTGTTTAATCTGTCATTAATCTACTTCAAATGTTAAAATAAACGAAGATAAATACAGAAAGAAGAGGAAAATACTGCACTCGTTGATACCTGAAAACTGCTGTATGTTGTTTAACATTAAGATATGTAAACTTTTTGACTAACATGAAAGTTCATTATTGTAGCTCTCAGTGGGAGTTTAGGATTTATCGACAATAAATTTGTGTTTGTTGAAGAAAGAGCAAGAGCTTTACTTTACCAAGGTCTTTCTACACCGGCGTGTGCTAAGCTGTTTTCGTATTTCTGTGAAACATCTGTTCATGATTTATAAAATGATCTTTTTTTACAATCGATATACTCCAACCAGCTTAAATCCTAAGCTTCTCTTTTTGGGAGTAGGCTTTAAATATCTTTTACGTTTCAGGGAGTCATGGAAATTCGTGTACCTGTTTTCACACGCTCCGGTTTAATACACAGAGGTAGTCATCTGATATGCCCTTCAACATACATCTGTTTGAGCGTATTGTCTTAGATCTTGTTAATGACACCTTGGTGTATTTGAATGACAATTTCTCCATGGAAACAAGGTAATTAACACTTGTGCAACCAATCAAAACCACGTAGCTTAACAAACGTAATAGCTCTTCGTAGTGATAATATGCTGTGTTTCTAACTCGTGATAAATACTGACACTTTGCAGAACTCTCGACACACCCCGGCATTTAGCGTTAATAGAGTCCAACCAGTAACCACAAAAACCGACCAAGGAAAGTAGCCATGTTTGCTCCACTTCCGACACTTACCTTCACACCAGCTCAGATCGCTCAGGTCTGTGAGACTCTAGAAGAGAGCGGAGATGTTGAAAGGCTTGGACGATTTCTCTGGTCTTTGCCTGTGGCTCCAGGAACATTGGAAGCGTTGAGTAAGCACGAAAGTGTACTCCGAGCACGGGCTATCGTAGCTTATCACACAGCAAATTTTCGAGACTTATACCACATATTAGAAAACCATCGGTTTACTAAAGACTCTCATGCCAAGCTGCAAGCGATGTGGTTGGAGGCGCACTACCAGGAGGCGGAAAGACTCCGTGGAAGGCCGTTGGGTCCTGTAGACAAGTACAGGGTGCGAAAGAAGTTTCCCTTACCAAGAACAATTTGGGATGGAGAACAGAAGACACACTGTTTTAAAGAGAGAACACGAAGCCTGCTAAGGGAATGGTACTTACAAGATCCTTACCCGAATCCGACCAAAAAACGTGAACTGGCGCAAGCGACGGGTTTAACTCCTACCCAAGTTGGAAATTGGTTCAAAAATAGAAGGCAACGAGACCGTGCGGCGGCCGCCAAGAACAGGTAAGAATAATATTCTACTCAGATACATAAAACAATGATTTATTCTAAGACATAACAGAGTGACAATGATGTATGTGTGCAAACGTATCTTATCAGCCAACTGCAAATACTTTGAAGTGTATCAATTGTAAAACTCGCAGGAGGGATTCAAAATCTTCTCACCACCTTTGAAACGGAAATAGGCAAATTACTGTTAGACTTACGGCTGAACTAGTTTGCTTGACGTTAATTGAGTGTGCCTTGGAGCGCACAAGGCGATTTCCGTTGTTTGTTCAATTTTCATTTTAAAAACAAATTGCTTCAAGAGGATCCCGAATAACATAGGTCTTAAAGAACGTTTGGGCTTGAAATGAACACTTCAAGGGACATGGCTCGTGGTAGTTCACAAACAACTATTCTCCTGCATATGGTAAACAGACACCTTACTTCAAAACAATACTTGTTACTCTAAGGGATTTTCTTCCTTCAGATCTAACTTGTTATCAACAGGGTTTGAAATCAATCTGCAAAAAAAAAATTTCTGTTCATTGTCAAATGCACTAGGATGTGATTCCTATATTTGACATGTTGTTTCGCTTTCTCTAATAATTATTTCCTGAAGCTACCAAAGCAACATTTAATGCTCCTTATATCAATGGTGATTTCAGTACAGCTAACATGTAATTTTCTCAAGTACTTAGCAAAGATTACTCTATTTATGAAGCTATTTGTTTGTCCAGTCTTGATCTAATAATGATCCTTCCAAAATGCGAGAAATATTACTTAAGGTTTGTTGAAAGACAAGAAACAACCTGTCAGGCCTTTAGTAGTCCTAAATGGGAACCTGGCGTCTTCAATATCAATTATTTCAGTTTTGATTACTAAAATCATAATATTACATCTCGGTTGAAAATCTTTCCTGAACAGATTAATACCAGTGGAATAAAACGGAACAAAGAATTAAAAAAGTTCAGTTCCAATGCGTATGTTGAGGGTAAATCAATCACCCAGTGGTGGTAAACCAAAACTAACATTTGGATATCAAAAAGACTTGTTAAAGGTACTGTATTAGAAATTCAGCAAGAACTTGTTTTACTTAAAAATGTTTCGACTGAAAAAGCGTTTCTTAACACGTTGATTTACGGGAATTCCTAAGCATATATGTATGGAAGTTCGTCGATCAATTTTTTCAGAACAATTTGTGTAAGCGATTTTCAAAGACGTATGTACAAATGAGTGAAATGATACAGATATCGCGGTTGTTTTAGTATGGTTTCATTTCTGGTATTCTAATTCCTATTAAGAGCACTACTCTAAACGCGCCGAAACAAATTGAGAAGACATTGATCCAAGGATTCGGTTACCCTTTTCAAACGATTCTTTATTTTTAATGTTTGTAAAACATTTTCAATTACTCTAGATAATCGCCAAAAAGGAATTTAGGAAAATGTTTTTCTCAAATCTTTAAGTTTGCTTTAACACTAATCTTTATTAAAATCTATTTTCCGGCATCTTTTGACAGTAATTGAAATTCTTGGCCCTGCATTTCTTGTTTTTCTTTTTAAGATTTTTATTTGTTTTTCGGTAGGTACACTTAGTCTAAACATTTCCAAAACCTGTAATTTTGTTTCTGGGTGATAATTACACCCTGTTTTGCACAAAAACTGCTAACTTGAATTAGTTGAAACGTGTGATAAATTACCCGCCTCGGACCGCCACATTGCTTCCAGAGAGCAAATAGAATGTAATACTCAATGAAAGGACTCTGTTGGTGACATCTCTGCCGGAGGCAAAGAAAACCATTACAAAACATAACCCTTTGAAGATGGGGACGAAATATTTTTGAATTTAAAATCAAAACACTTCCACAGTATTCTTTTCTTTTTTTAAACAATGTCAAATCCAAAGACACTTTTTAAACGGCACTTCATTGTTTGTTTGCTTGAAATTTTAAAGCAAATTTCCATTTTTAGCTGCTGATTCAAACTAAAATCTTTCAAACTAACAAAAGCAGCAGCGGATTTTTCATTTTTCGTTTTGATTCTTGGTTTGGAACGAGTTTCACATTTTGTTGAAACCTTGTTCTTGGTGATGAGGGTATATGGAGAGCTCTTAATATCCAAACAAATTTAGCGAGGTCAACATAGATTTCCTTCCATGGGTCTTATCAAAAATGCTTTACAATTTTTTAATTTACCCAAAATTTTCTTACTTTTTTGAAAAGCAAACACAAGGCATTACATTTTACTTAAACAGCGATAAGCACCGATTACAGAACTACATTTTCAATCAACTAAACTTTTCGTGATTTTTTTTAAAAACATGAAAAACTGTCCGAAAAAATATCACAACCTGTCAGTTGCGAATTGAATGTTCAAATTGTCTCCGTCTTACTAAAAGGCAAGAAAATACAATCAAATGGGCCGCTCAAAGAGCACCGCATGTTCTTTTTTTGGATTGTACAACTCATTTTGGATTAGTATGTATTCTCGCTGAACTAGCTTTTATTACTTTTGTGATCCTAATCAGGAACAAACACACAATTAGTAGCTGTCTTTTAATGCATTTCTTGTGGTTACAGAAATGCGATCGTGCCAGATCCTTGTGGTAAAATCATCTATGCACACAGAAAAGAATATAATATATACCTATGATTAATGACTTTACTTTGTAATGGAAATTAAACACATTGCTTCCAGCATTTTTGTGACAAGACTTGAAAGTCGTGGATGTGATTTACAATTAATTTTTGTTTTGAACTCATTTAAGATATATTTAAATTTCACAGTGACTAATCGAAAAGTGTTTATCAATTTTACCGGCGTTTATTTTTTTACTTTGACGCTTTCGGAAAGTTAAAGAAAGTTTCCTTCCAAATGGAACAAATAAACGGAACAAACAACGGAAACCTTGTCTAATGTGATACACTTTGATTGCAAAGTCAATTTGCACACCCTTGATAATTAATGTAACCAAACTACAGAATTCGTGTATTTCAGTTTATAACTTCACTGTGTTTTCTTGTAAATAGCTCATGAAATTTTTATATCACATGTCAAAGACATGACATATATTCTATTTCTCATTCATACATTGTCAATAATTTCTTACTCTGGCCTATTGTGTCTTTCTACGCAGGTTGAACCACAGGAATTCTCACAACTCGAACCAAAGTAAAGTCCAACTGTCTCCAGACGGCAGAACATTAGAAGACCTCCGCGGGCTAAAAACGAAAAACCATAAATTGAGCATTGACGATCTCGATGAAGATGATATCGATTTAGGGGAATAGAATAGACATTTAGTCACATACAGTAAACTACAGTCCAGTAAACTGACGAAAACTATCATGGCTACTTAGTTCCAAACCTGTTGTGAAAAGATTGCCTTTTCACTTTCGATTTTTTGAAACCTAAAACACATGAAATGTGGTGAACTGTAAAAAATTCATCGAGTGATGTACAGAAAAAATATTGTTAATGTTAAAATTTATAAATATTAACTTTGAACACTCGATAATTTATGGCAAGCTCAAAGCAGCATATGTATTAGATAGTTACTATTGTAGGAATTTTTTGGCTAGTGTTCTTGGTTATGGTTGAAAACATTCAAGGCAAGACTTCCAGAACTGATTCGCTAAGCTCCTGCCAGCAATTATTTATTTTCTTTTCCAAAAACGGTAGGGACATGCGGGTTTGACTAACAAAAAACTGAACTGATTCAAACATTTTGAAAATCAGTTTTCTTTGACAAAAATAATAAAAATCTAGCCCTCCTAGTGGCGATGTTGTATATATTGTACTTATAGCGTTAGCAAAACTATTACTACTAGTTCACAGGGTCTTGTTATTTCCTAAAATAACCCATTTTAGCGGAATCATCTTCAACCACTGATCTCTTGGGAAACTGTCAACAATTGAGCAGTTATCTTGAAAAGATATAGACAAAAAAACTCTGAATCTTTTGTTTTACACAGCTCCTTTCTAATATTTGTGTCCACTTCTTTTGATTATCTTTTGAAACGGGTTAAAAGCAAACGCTAAATGGTTGGTTCCCTTTAAAATATTAATAGACAAACTACATCGAAAGCCGTCATTAATTGCTAGATAGACGGTAATTGCGTTCTGGTAAAGGGAATATAGATAAAAGAAATGAAAACTTAATTTAAACTGACTGCAGCAATCCGTTCGTTTCTTTTTCAGTGGAAGATGTTCCAAACGTTTCTTCCACTAATGACAGACCGTAAACAGTAGTTAATTTAGTTAAATGACATTAGCATTGCTGCCATTTCGAGTAATATCATAAGAAAGCATCGGGATTACAGATCTTAAAAGATCTAGAACAAACTCTCTTAAACTTTACTGGAAATTTATTTATTATATACAAAAATATACATAGATAAATGGGTCATAATAAAGAATAACGAAACAGCAATTGGTGGTCTTGTTTTACTTCATTCTGTCAACAGCAGTTCATTGAAATCGGAAAGTACTTGAATCAATTGTGCTCTGTTTACTTTTGATATTCTTTTTAATGTTCACTTATCTACTGATATCTCCGTTCAACAGTCGGGTGTAGGGATTTCGGGGCGATTAGAGATAGGTGTGTGGTTTCTTGCTAAAGATTCAAGTAGCGGCAACGTCATGATAGTGTTAAAGATTACCATCAAGGCGTCTTCTGCCTTATCGTTTGAACGAAATGTTGATCATGAAACTTGTTCTAAAGTTGAAAAGCTAAAGTTTGTGCTTATCTCGGTTACCATGTGATAGCATTCATTATCAATTGATTGCATTGATACAACATTAGATGGAATATTCTGCAGCTGATATTTCAATTCCAACTATTTCGTTTGAGTTCCAAGTGATTGCTTGAAGAGCTTCCGTGGCTCAAAGTTGCAACGCAAACAAAGCTATTTTCTTTAAGCAGATGTTGTTTTATTCAGTAACTCACAAATGCTGCAGTAAAAGTAACTTTAAACTTTCCCAACGATTGAGACTGATCCACCCAAAGATTTACACAAGAATGTACTCATTCCAAAAAATTCATTTACATTTCAAGTTATCTTTTGTAGTTGATAGATGCTGCACAGAATACCAACATGAAACACGACAAGAAAAAATCAAAAACTTAAAATTTGTGTGAGCGCAAATTTTCTTTGCAAGTTTAATTATGAAAACTTTCTCAATGCCCCAAGCAAGAAAGATGAAAGCACATGAAGTACTTTTTTTGGAATATTTAAATAACAATTTGTTTCTCCTTTCAAGATAACATTAGTGTCGTGTGCATGTGACTTGTCTTCCTAAAATATAAATAAACTCAACCCCAAAATTGTTAGAATGTTGACGTTTGTGCTTCACGTTCAACTCGCACGGTTCAAATATTGTATGAAATTGAAGGCAATATCAAACTTTAGTACGCGCGTGTTTCTATTTCTGCATTAAATTGGAGGCTTTCATTTTTATTACTTCAAAGGCAATAAACACATAATGCAATTTGAATTGACAACCATTACTAAAACTAAAAACTGAAGGATAAGTTGAACTTAGAGGATTTTAATTTAACAAAATTATTCTTTCAACAACTAAAATCGATCTCGTTTCAAAATGCATATGTTTGAAATGTTGTTGTCTCAAAAATAGCAATAAGGAATTCACACTTCCCCGTTCTTTTCGTGTCAAAATCCATAAAAGCAGCACACATTCAGCACAACCTGCTTTCATTTATAATCAATCAACCAGTCAGTGTAATTTATATATTTCAAATGTAACCGAATAAGCCCAAACGATATGATCACTTGTAAAGCGGTGAGCAGACACATGTGTGGCGGATCACTTTTTAATATATTCTAGTGCCAGTGAAATAAATTAAACCGGTTCTGTTGTTAGGGTAATTTTAATGTAACTAGTATTGTAAAGAACAACCTCCCCATATAGCCTTCTGCTTAAGAAGACGCAGCCATTGCCTTTTAAAAAGGCTTTGCGGCTTACATACATTTTAAGAGGTTTTCACGTAAGACCGTTGGAGTTGCCATTCTCTATATGTCAAGAGCGACAGCTTAGAAACGTGTCTTGATGGATAAGTGAGCTTGCTTAGTGAATCCCTAAACGAAGCACATAAACTAACAATAAAATATTTTGAAGGATTAAATAACGGATAACACATTACTCAAAGGTCAAGTTGTCTGTGCTGTTTGTTATGGCCTGCATTCACGACAAATATCAAAGGACGGCTTTTTCACTATGGGAACCTTTTACCGTGGAGAAATATGCATTAGTCGACACTAATGCGTCTAATTTCGCCTTCCTATATCAAACAACTACAAATTCAAGAATATATTTTTGAGCTAAACAAAGACAAAGAAATGGCTGTAGATATACTATCTGCAGCCACTATAAACAGTCTTCAAATACTATACTTTTTTAAGGTTTCGATGTTCCAAATGTTGAAATGTTTACTCTTTCAATTTTGCTACCTGTATTAATTCGTTTCTCCTTTTTTTAACAGTGCAAAATGAACGAATTGTTCTGGTCAAGAAATGCAGTTTTTTTCCCCATTAATCACTATCTGTACTAGCTAGAAACGTATCAAACTACACACACTGACACAGATAATAAGAAATATTTATATTTGAAAACAGTACATTCAAATAAAAAGCAACACATTACACTCAAAAGAAGAGGACTAGCTTTTCCTGACAAAATTAACTTTTGTTCTCAAGTAATTTCTGAGACGGAGAAAATGTTAGAATAATCAAAAGCTCTATTTGTCAGCGAGATTTTTGCTTTTTTTTTTAAAAGGAAACTCGTATCAAAGATGTGTCTGTCATCGCAAATCAGATCTGACACTTAACACAGCATTTCTTGCTTTTAATCTGGCATTAATCGGTATTTCCTTCATCAAGCTAAGATATGATTAAATATTTGCAAATAATCTATGTTTACAAAACATTAGTTGACATGCAGCCTCGGGCCAGATGAACTTTTATCTGTCAACTCACATTATCGCTCAGGTCTTTAAACTGTTACTTAAAAGCACCAAAATTTTAAAATAAAAACTAAAGATGACAGTTGGTCTCCAGGCTTAGCTTTATTTTGGGTCTTAGATATAGGTGAATTCTTCAGTTTCTTCAACTGAAAACTGTGTGAAAAAGAAAATACATTCGTAGGTTGCGTTTTCGCCGGAAGTTCAAGATCATTCAACTGATCAGATAACTAGCGAAAATTGTGTGGAATATTTATTGTAGCTGTTATGTTGAACAGGGATTTCAGTAATGGTTTCTATTTTGTATTATTTGTATTTAAGTTGGTTTCTGCATCTTATATGTAAACTTGTGGCTAATGTCTTTCCTTAAAAAGAGAAAGATTGAGGTATTGAGGTATTTGTTTTAAAGTTATTACTTAAAAACAAACCTTGGGCTTGGTTGAAATTTTCTATGACTCATTTATATAGTTATGGACATGCAAAAGTATGAAGCGTTTTGGAACTGGCAGCTGGAAAAGTTTTTTTTTACATGTGATTTTCATTCTGGTAATTAGCTTTTCACAAGCTCAACCGAGAATTAGGAATGGAAAGTAACTTTCATGCTATAAAAATGACATGGAGACACAAAGTCGGATGAATTTTTAAAAGCCCACTTAAAATTTCAAGTTCAACATTCAAAGATAGGTGACATTTTCCATTTGTAAACTAAACATTTAATTCTTTATCTCTTTCACATGACAACATTAGACTTCGCAGAAGCCCATATTCGGCAACATTATTTAAAAATGCCTTGATAAACAAATGACTTTTGGCTGACTGTGAACTGAAGTATAAAATACAATACAGGTATTGGGTTTACTGTGTCATAAAGTTTTTTGCTGCGGAAAAACTAAAAGACGGCCACCAACCTCTGTCCTGTTTTTGCAAAGTCAGAAGTCTAACTAAAACCCCAAGGGATGAATTCTTATTTCGTTCTCTCAGGAAGGAATTGATATCCTAAACTGACAGATGCGTGTATTTAAAAAGTTTTACTGTAATATCTATATCATGAGATCAAATACCTTGACACCTAGTTAAAATATCCAAACTGTAATCTATCTGTCGGCTGCCGTATGGATGTGATTATCCGAGTAATAAAATTCTCATCTTTCTTAATGTTTTTGACTTTTTTATGTTCTTATCAACTTTATGGGTTTGGCCGATTTCCCCATATCTGATAAATATTTAAGTCTTTGCACCGAGGGTTAAGAATTTTCTGCGAAAATGTTCTGGGTGCTAATAAAAAGCTCCTCAGCTAAGAAATTAAACATACAAATCTGTAAGCCTGTTAACAGACGACTCAGTAAAAATGACACCCGAGATGTCAGCATAGTCAATTTAAACCACTTTACAAAATAAAGCAGAACGCATCTTATAAAATTCTATGATATTGGGTTTCGCTCATTTTGCCCAAAAAAATCATTGTGAGACTTGGCTGAAATCAGTTCCTTTTCATTTAACATAGCATTTACCGCTTTCTATTCATACTATTAGTATTCATTTTAAAGGATTTTGGTATTCAACTAAAACAAAATGTTTAAATTCATACGGAATCCTGCTGTTATCTGAAAGATTTGTGCGTCGAATATTTGTCGTCTAAAAAGATCAGCAACATAATTATTAAAGCCTTTGATAATTGTTCCGCTGTCCCAATCACACAGACCTTGTCCGTGCTGGAGAAATTCTAAAATCACTCATTTCTTTTTCAATTGATTAGAATATATTAAGATTTTTAAACAAAAAGATTGCAGTCCAGCTTCTTGAAACAAAGCAATTTTTTTTTTCAGGTTGACTTTTTTAAACTGGAGTAAAACAAAGTAATGTACTGTTAAATGAATATTTGCTATTTCAAATTACTTTTGATAGCTAAAACAAGTTCTCTTTGTTGCTTAGTAGATATCTGAAAGTAAAATTATTAAATCTGGTATAAGAAACAAGCTGCTATCAATTTTTTTCTCCGTCTCCTCCCGCTAAGAAACATAGAACTTTATTGAAATGATAAGGGTTATAACTCTGTTGTTTATTTGCATTTATCATTTGAGCTAAATCTTTGTTGTGCTGCTGACTATAGTAAATGGAAACGTTCTCAACCTAATGTGCAGGTGTTAAAGCTAAATAGAAATAAATTGCCTCAAACTGCTCCTAAAAACCATCTTTTGATAGACAATTTGTTACTGGCGTCATGTCGAGAGGAAAGCAGAAATGTAAGCTTTAATCACAATATTCTAAAGTTTTTTCATCGTCTCGTTTGTTATTGGAGGCCTTCTCTTGAATTTATGTCCGCTATGAAATGTCTATTTTATTCGTATGACGAACTATAAACAAATTTAATTTAAAATAAACTATCTTTAAAGCACTAAAATAATCGGTTAAATTTTAATCTGAGGAAGAATTGAAAGTAAAAGTTGATTCACATTCTTAGTCAATACATTCTAAAACTCGAGAGGGCGTCGACACGAAATCGTTAGAAATTTGTTTTCCAGCTGTTTTGCGCCGTATTCCGGCTGTAATCAGTACTCTCGGCACAATTTGAATGGCAGCTTGACATCTCTTTACAAAGTCAACAAAACCAATCTCTATGAAATCAAAACTCCTGGGAAATTCATACACATTCATTCCAGAATTCTCATTGAGACCTCTTCGTAAAAATCCGTCAAAAAACAGCATTTAAATAATATACTAAGGAAATGTTTCCAACTTAAGATAGAGGGTGTTTGCTTATGCAAAAAAGGTAATTATTGAAATAAACACCTGTCCGCCTTTGATCGTCGGGGAAAACTCGCCATTATCTAGGAGTAAGAAGAAGCCGAGTGACTAGAGTTTTTGAAACTAAATAAAACATATAGATCAGATAAGACATCAGATAAGACAGTGATATTAAAAATATAGAAAACTATACAAGTACTAAACAATAACGTATGTGGTTGTTCAAGTACTGTTTCCCAATGACAGTCATGTTAAAAATGGACACATCACATACGAGAAGTAGCTATCAGTTTTCAAAGCTGTAAAAATCAAATTGATTTATATTTCTGTTGCGTTTATCCAATGATAAATAATACAAAATTAATATAAGAGGAAGGGAAACACAAAATCTAAATCAAAATAATGAGAAGTTTTTGTGTCAAACCATAATTATGACACCTTTTGTTTGTTCAAAGTATATTGTGCTTTAATTTTGAAATGACATATCTTTGAGCTATATTGGAATAGAATAAGGATTTTTGAATGCGATACTAACTTTTCTAAGGAGTTTTCTAGTTAATTTTATTAAAAACAACTTGTAGTCTTTTTATGTTTGTTACTACGAAAAGTCTGCCAACGAAGATAAATAAGTTTGCTTGTAGAGTATACGTTTTTAATATCTTAGATTTACATTTCATACTAACATCGCATTTGTATAATTAATCTCGGCAAAATCTTCTCTAAGGGAACAGGTAATGTCTTCTTGGAATGAAAAAACAGCATCTGATATTACACCAGCAGTAGAGTTGAAAAAAATAAAAGCTTTAGTGCATCCATAAAACGATTTGATTTGAATACAAACTATACGTAAAATTATATTTTTAGTTTGTTTGTATTTCCCGTTTGGTAAACGTTGTTCGATATGAGATGAATGGATGGTAAATAAACAAAGATTCGCAGTTTAAAAATCGATTTATAATATGCAACTTGCCCAAACGCTGATCAATGTAACCCGGCCTCTAACCCGCCATATGCTCTAGAATGAGTAATGTTTTTATTGCAGCGAGTGTGTATTCAAAGTAGAATATAATACAAAATGTTTTTGAACAGTTAAAGCCTTTTTAACCTGAACCTTGCCCTTTCTGAACTCTACCAACAAAACGGTTTTGCCTAAAACTTTCGGTTTCGTTTAAATGGTGATAAGCGAAAAAGCGAAAAAAATGTTGATCGCCATTCGGCAAAGATGAACTTGATCTGAATAAAGCACAAGCTTGTCATTAGTTAGTTTGATGATTTCCATCCAGCTAATAAAACTTAAGAGATTACAAACAATATTTCAGCCAAAACACAATAGTCAGTGCTGGAGGAAATTTGTGTGAGATACTGTCAGTTGGCTGTTCGCGTACTCTCAATTCAAAAAAATACAAAAAACTTCCTGCACGTTCAGGAAGCGTGAGCCTATTATATCTGAGGAGAACAATTATTTGTTTAATCTTCTAAAACCCTTTATTTGCAATAAAACATATTAGAAAAACCATCTCAGTCACACCTTCAGGTAATATCGTTTATTGATTTTAAACAGAGATACATATTTACTTGTGCTATTTCAGATTACAATGTAAATCCAAATTTCTCCATCATCTTGTTGAACTTGTGATCTCATATTTCAAGAAATGTTTTAATATCAAATCAATGCCTCTCGGTTCGATTTGGAAAAGTACTTTTTACTTTTATTCTTTGAATTTGATGTATCATCAAAGGGCCTTCTCTTTCTAATTAGCTCTCGTTGTACTATTTCAGCTTGTAAATATGTCAGTAAAACTTCCGTGTGTAGCTGTGTTTTATAAAACTAAAAGCTAACGAGGTTTAAAATAAAAAATATATAACAACAAACAGTTTTTTTAACATTCAGATAAAAATCGTTAAGTTGAAGTCACTTGAAAAAAAACTGTAGTCATTGACTGCAAAGCTATCGATGATCGTGATGAATGACCAAATCTGAAAACAAACTAAACAATAGAAGTAACGCGAGGGATCAAGTAGATCTTTAGAGATTCAACTAATATTCTGAGTAGAGTAGGTTTCCTTTGTCTAATTAATTCGGGGGTTAAAGGCTGCCAAGGTAGGAAAGCACTTTAGGCCAATTGTCGATGGCGCTAAAAAACCGAAGAATTTTTATTTTTCTTTATATTTACAAAATGCTGAATTATGATAAAACAAAGTCCTTTTTATGGTCATAAGCGAATCAAAAGTAAAAAAACGAATGGTTTCACCTATGTTTTCATAGACTAACTGACTAACTCAGTGTACTACAGAGTAGAGTAGTATTTTAAATTGGTGACTCTTGAAGATTGAAAGCGATTTCTCAGTGCAGAAAATCATAAAGTTTTGTTTTAAGTAATTTCTTTTTCTTAAGATAAAAGATTAACACAAAATCAAACTACGAAAATCGAACTTTTTTTTGCTGTGTGCACGAACAGATAGCAACAAAGCTGCTTCTCTCACAAAGTCAAAGAATATAATGATATAATGTACCAACTGACAAACGCCCAACTTTGAGATTCCTATTGGAAAACCATCCAAGTTATTAATAAAAGATATTTTAAAATCTTGCAAGCACCATAAAATGGACATACTAAAAATTTGCTGATTTTTTACAATCAAACATTAGAAAGGGAGATTGACAAGAAGCCCACTCAGGTTTCGAGCCACAATCAATGATAAAAGTTTCTGGTAAAAACTTTTGCATTGAAAAGTCAATTTACTGTTCACGCAAAACATACAAATAATGTTGACTGCTCTCTCGGGCACCTTCCATTGCTAAATTGAAAACTTAAAATAAAAGAACAATGCAAACGCTTGAAAGTAAAAATCAAAACCATAGAGGTCTTTTTACTAGTCTACATTGTACCTTTCACTGCCTTCAAAGCATATTAACAATCACGGAAAATTATCATGACAAGAAAACATTAAAAATTGAAGCAACGGAACAACCTTAAATATTTCAAGATCTAAAAATTGCCTTGCAGCAGAAAACAATTACAGACCTTCAAATCTAGCTATGCCATTTATGATATCTTCGATATAATCATGCTGTTTTACAAATACAATTATCGGTTTACTAAATAAACTTTATTTTAAAAACAAATTATTACACATTTATATTAGTTTATATATCCATTAGTACCGCAGACCTGTTTTTTTTTTCTTTCTTTCTTTGCGCTACACCGCCGATTACTGTTCAAAAGAATTGCTTCTTCCCCCGCCTTGGCTATTTTCAGAACAATTGACATGAAATGGAGCAAACACGCACACATATTCAGTCAGAATGCCGACAATAACAATTGATTTTTCAACAGATTAAAGTTTTGTCGAAGCAACATTCAACATTACAATCAAAGTAAAAACACCTTCCAAAGTTGGTTTTATTAAAAGCTTTCATGGACACTGAACAAGTCTTTCATCGTTCCGCATTCGCCGCCCCTTGCCCTTGGTAACAAACTCGTGAATCCGCAGCATCACCACAAAAACTCAAAGCTGTCACCGCAGCTGTACATGTATTTTTATAATTTCAAAGTAATCATCAAGCAAAACTTTTGCGTAAAAGCTACCTCCTATATTAGTCATACTCTTCTATAACTTATACGTTCATTGGTACTTGGCCGTGAAATGACGAACCAATTTGTTCTACAAATTGAAATCTCAACATTAAAAAGTTAAAAAAAAAAACGTTCTAAAAGATGAAACTTATTGTTTTGTTTTAATCAAACTTCCACGAGATGCTGGCATTGTAATGATAAAGTAGCAATATAAATAATATTTCCCGACGTCTCGTTGACGGCTAGAAATCAAAAACTTTTATCAACAAAAGTTGCTGGTATACAAAAATTAAGAAAAAAACAAGATAATACTCAGAACTTTAATCGGTAACTTTTGGTAACCAATTTGTTCGTGCATATATGCATTTTGTTATCCATGCTTTTTTTCTTCAGACGACGATATAGAGCTTTTTTCTATATTGACAAACGCTATACCTTTCTTCTTAAGCTTGACACAAAGAGAAGTTTTTAGCTCCTTGTTTAGCTTGTTCTATTGTGTAAACAATCTCGAAAAATAAATTTCATATTCAAATAATGACCGCTCCTCCTAAATGTCTCTTGTTAGACCGCCCACCTTTAACACGTCTGTTCTTTTATTTGACTCCTGAATGGATATCTGATAAAAGCTGCTTGTACTGAAAGTCTCTCGGGAGTGTTAGTTTGATAAAGACTACAGAAATAAAAGGAGACGCTAATTGTTTTCTAAAATTTAGGTGTTTGGAACTAATTGAAGCTTTTGAGCGTGGACTAACATGCATTAGCTGAATTTGCAAATCAACTTTTGTTATGAACGTAGTGATTCGTATTAGGAAATTGTTATAAAAATTATCTTGTTTTGCCTGTCCAACGATTTTAAAATTAGCAGGAAAAATTGTTGATAAATTATTACCTATAACTTATTTATGTTTTGGCTGTGACCAGAAGTTGCCATGTAAATGTTTTGTTTGGAGTATAAAAGTTTTTTTTTGTTCTCCGTCAACAATGAAATTTTAAATTGATAACAAATCAAGCTTAGGTTATCTGAGAAGTCTTTATGATCGTTTTCATATTCATTTTGATTTGTTCCTGACCAATATATAATATTCTTTAGCAGTGCAATAACTGAACCATTATTGGTAGCGAAAGGTTAATGACAAGGGCAGGCGCGTGGAGTTGACTCAAACAATATGAAATAAGTCTGTTTAGCTTAGAATAATTTTAACCTGATGATGACCCAAGTTGTTGAAAACGTTTGTTTTTATGAAACATTTTACCATTTGTATATTCATATTTTATATCGGCACTTATGTCTCAAGAAATACGTTTTGCCACATAAGTAAACGAATAAATGAGTAACACTGAAACAAACACAAAATCAGTCAACGAAACCAATTTTCTCGAAAAAATCTCGGAAGATTATTCTGAGGCAAAAATCTCTTTATAAAATGTAAGTCAGGTTGAGAATGAATTGCTTCATTCTTTATCTTTTCCTTTTCTGCCGAGATAAATAATTGTACTACAAACAAATATACTTTGTCTCTCCACACTCAGTAATCACATATAAATATGAAAATTTCATCCTCTTTTTAAGTTATTTTGTTCCTTTTTCGTTTTCATCTGTGTATAGTTCATTTGTAACAGCGGGACATTTCTCAGACCTAATTCAAAAGGCCATGACAATGAACCCTATAGAATAAGCACGATTAAAACTAGCTGGAACATATCGTCAAGTTCGTGCATACATGCTGTTTATGTAATCTAAAATGATATTAAACTATATTGTTTGATGACTACTTCCCACCAGATTAAATGTTTAAAAACGGTAAACTGAAAAATTGGAAAACTGTAGTTCATTAGATACTTGATTTTGATCGTATTTCAAAACCAGTCATATTTTTCATTTAGTTATGAACATATTTTAAAACAAGCTAGCTATGCATCATATATACTACTCTCGTTAACGAGTAGTAATTGCTAGTCTTAATTTTTCCTATCTGTTAACAGTCGTATAAAGTTAGTTACTGTACGAGAGTGTGTTTTGTGGCAGTATTACTCGCCATCTGCCAAAACTCCTTTGTTTCGGCTGTCTTTGGAGCCTAGTACTGGCATAACAACATTTTTAACGGCGTCCAAAAAGATATTACTGTTACGTATTTACATCAGTAACAAGACTGCAGTAATGGACGTTACGTTGGCAATAAATAAAATAGAATTTCAATTTCAGTTTCCACAGAAGCCTCTACTCTTAACTATACTGGTTTTCCTATTAAGGCTTTGAAGCCAAGACAGATTAAACTTAAAGGCAAAATGGAACTCTCTGATTCAAATGAATAGCATTCCTGTTTTAACACTTTCAAAGTAAAATTTACTAGGATCCTTCCTAAAAACACAGAATATCCAAAACGCATTTTTATACAAAATCTAATAGTAATTTCTAGTTTGGATACATTTTGGATATGTTAATGAACAAACCAATCGTAAAAAAAAATGTGTTCATCGGTAATGATTCTCCGACGCTTTTCACACGAACTATTATTTTTAGACTAATCAAAAGTTATTCAACGAACACCGTTCGGATGCCTTGATCAGATTCATTTTATGGTTATCGGTGTATCTTTGTAAAGGAATCGACTTGGAGGAATCTTAGCTTAACCTAAATCCTTACAAGCGAAGAAGCTCACGTGGCCGGCTGGCTTATCTCTGGGATTGAGAGTCTTTCACTCCCGCCAAACTGGAAACTC
>ERZ1740055.3-NODE-3-length-31430-cov-7.685291_pt1 | contig 31430 bp, 8 predicted proteins | sample MGYA00581747_ERZ1740055 | MGnify/ENA primary metagenome ERZ1740055 (study PRJEB43018, sample SAMN04849739) | marine metagenome | isolation source: floating plastic debris | place: Pacific Ocean | collected 2008-08-28 | study: EMG produced TPA metagenomics assembly of...
GGTCACTTCAAGTACGCACGTGCGTATATGCGTATAGGACGCTACGCGCCTGAATTATTCATAAACGGCACAAGACTTACACGTGACGGTTTGTATTAACAATTTTCGGAAATGTGAAGTTAATAATAATTGATTTGCCTCACCTAAGCGTTTTCTTGTGTTTTGAATATCTGTAAATTTTAAAAAACATTACCAATGCAATCAAGATCAAGACGCCATTTTGAATAACCCACAACTCAACCCCAGTCTTCCGCGAAAACCATCGACGCACACTAAGAACTATGGGATATTCAACTTAACAGCCATGTAATTACATGTCCAGCTCTAAACGGCGTGTAAATACATTAAGGATCGTTACCATAATTCTCCAAAATGTAGCAGTTTTTGACTGGTGCAAAGCCAAATTCAAAAGCACATATTTTAATATCTTTAACAAACTAAGAGTAACGTGCCAGTAAGGTTCAACTCAGTTCAGGCTGTGCTTATTTTGTGCTGTAGAAAGTAAAGGCAAAGTTAACTAACATATAATTTAAGATCACTGAGAAGACACAAATGGATATTTTTGTGTAGTGCACTTAAATGGGTACGTTTTTGCTTACGGGCAACCAAGAATTTATCAGGGCAACCATATTTTCGGTTTTGTTTATCCGGCTTTTGAAATACGGACAACCTGGATGTTTTTCTAGTTTTGAGCACTGCGTTAATTATCGTGCATCTTTACCAGCCAGATTACAAAATTTGCTGAGACTTGAAAAATTCCATTAAATGAATAACTCTAACGAATCCTTTATCAAAGCAACTTTAACTTGCAAGTCCTGTTGATTTGCTATGACTGTAAATGTAAAAACGTCTACAATCCTCTTGTTGCTTATACAGGTCTGGGTTTCCGAGGATGGTGGGAGCTCTTTCCATAAGATTCAGCAGCTGTTCTTGAACGATCTTGTAGTTTCGTTTGGAGCTACGTACACTGGAGAAGCAATATTTTTCACCTCTAAGCATGGTTCTTTGTATTATGGCAAACCTGAAAGACGTCGTGTTATGAAAACATTGGTCTCTTTAAATACTCCGTCAGCGATAGGGTCGGATCAACAAGGTAATATTTACAAAGTTAGTTTAGCAAACCAAAGTAAATTTCTAACTCTCAAAAGTGAAAAGTGTGATACAAACATCAACGCAAGTATTCTACAATATTCAAGACCTCTTATTATTCAACAGATAACAGAACGACATGTTCGCTTTTACACTTATTGCGACGATTCTTTATTCAGCGATTCGTTACCATGCTCAGACACTTTCACCATAAGCAATGTTGGGCTAGTTCTAAAATCAAGACATGGAGGTGAAGCGTTAATTACAGGAATAAGTACAGCTAATAAAAGCCGATCATTTGCCCAACAAATAGATACCATTGTAACCTTACCTTTTCGGGAAGATAAATCCAATATAACTCAAGGTTTAAAAAGCTTTGATTTGAAATTGGAATGGCACGATCATTTATCTAAAGTGTTGTTATCGCTTTTAAAAGGAAACGATAGTCGGTATGGGTGGCTGGGAAGTGATGTAGGTAAAACTGTTGTCCTTTTGGATGGGAGTTGTTTCATCATATCAGAATTTGTTAATGCTACAGCCGTGTTTGCGGAATCTTTAATACCTAGAGAAAGGGGAGATGCTATAGATGCAGTTCATAAAGGCGGCTTTTGGACAATTTATGATTTTCGACCATTTGACGCTATTAAAGGCTCAGCAACACAAGTTCTTAACATTACCTCGCCTGTTGGTAATGAGAGCAAAGTTTATATTTCAGATGGAGGTTTCAAGTTTTTGGGTTCCCATGTAGGGATGCTACTAAAGATACACAATTTTTGGGGGAACATTAGAGCTGTAATCAGCGCATCAACAGTGCTGGTAAACCTGAAATCGCAAAATCAATCTGTACAAGGAAGCTACACTGATGGATGGGGTCTCGTTAAAAGAAAAGAAAACCAAAATATAACTACTCCAGCCTTTTTTGAGATATGGTGGTTAGAGGAACATAAGTGTCAAAGTTATTTACTTGGTGGTTATAAATTTCAGAAGCTCTCACATTATTTGGATGCGAGAGATAAACTTTACTTGTCTGTAAGGGCTACGAAAAAGGGCATCTCTTTGAATAGAATACCTCTACTAACTGCGTCACTAGGAATTCCTCAGATATTTGATACTGACACTCAGTATACTTCATCAGAATTGAACCAAACGTTGCATCTATCATTGAGACAAAGACCTCTCGTGTCTGGTTTGTCACTTGTCACCGTAAGATTACGAGATTTTTCTTCGTTTTGCGCCATTACATCTCTTCGTATTGCTATCTACAGTTTCTGCCCTCCCTCGAAAAAGCTGAAATTTAGTTACCCTTTGAATTTCTCTAGAATCAAGTCCGTTAGCCAAAATTTAGTTGATAATAAAAAAATTATTCGAAGTTTTAGGCTTCCCATTAACTATCGCCCTCCATCATCACGAGGAGTAGCAATTCCAACCTCAAGTAACATCTACAACGCTCATCCCGAGAAGCCGCCTTACCGGGATGCTTACAAAATCACGAGAACTAACCTTCGCTATAAACAGTGCAGTGAAAAAAGGGATCGTAAATCTTGTCAGTGCACTGCAGAAATGGAAGTATCCACGCAAGTAATACATTCTGACTGCATTACCACAGTTTATAGGCTTTTGTATGGCGAAACCCTTATACCAACCTTTGACATCTGGCAAGGAGGAAAGTCAGAAAAGCTTGCGTTTCCTTACTATTTGACGGAGCTCAATCGACGCACGGACTTCGATATTATTCATGGCAGTAAACACATTGAACCAAGCTTAGAAAAAATGTTTCTTGAACCGACACAAAATAGTTGTATTGAGTTTAAAGGATCAGGTCTGTTCCATTTTCGTGCTCACGTTGTCCAGAAAGAATACACGTTTTGTTTGCTTACAGACGAATTCTTAGTATACATCGATGACACACCACTGGCACATCCGACACAAGACATTGTTCGTACTTGCACAGGTATGGCATTTGCATGTCTTTTATACCTAGTATATATGTGGAACTTTTATGGGAAAAACAAAATGAAAAATGAGTAATTTTCTCAAATTAACCTGAACGTTTTACATTCACACTGCATTTTTCTTAGAATAGTTTTTTTTTTGGATTTTTTGTATTGTTTGATTTCACAATATTTATAAGTGCATTGAAACAAAATCGAACATGCAGCGTATTTAGTTATAGCAGTGTATTGATGCGTTTTTCTGTACGTATCAGATTGATATACTTGTTTTAGATCAATAAAAAAATTTTCACTGAAGAAACTTTGGTAATTTTAATGTTATTATCAGCATCGCTACCATTATTCATCATTATCATTATTATAGTAGTAGTATAGTATCAATGTTATTAGTATCATTAAATTTACTATTACTATTATTTAGTACTATTATTTTTTCTTCATGTCCACATCAACTGTTTACGCTTTTATCCCCACATAACAAATGAACGAAGTTTTGTTACTTTTCAACTAGGATATTTTGACAACACTTAACAATTTTATGAACACAATAACTGCATCAGCTATTGTTACTAACACTCATTCCAAGAGAGTTTTCATAATATTGATAGTTATGAGCGAAACGTTGTTAAACCTTTGGTTTGTGCAAGGAAATGCAAACTAGCGAGTAGGACAGTTTGTGATTAACACATATTATCGTTTGCACTTAGTTACACTGGCATCATATATTATATTTATCTAAGTAACGTTTACCTATATTACGTATTTCGACGCAGGTCAGTTTCCTATGCAGCACGCAAATTTCAGTGTGCATATAGTAACCGTTTCAGTCTATATATGTGCGTCTTAAACTGAATAGATCGAATGATAACAGCCATTTCGATTTTAATGTATTAAAACTGATGATGATAATCGTAAGAAAATAAAATGTTGGATAAAATCTTTTTTAAATTAATTTCTTTTTTGATTTTAAAACTACCTATTTGTTTCTTTAAGTCAAACTAATATATAAAGGATTTTTTGGTTGTTGATATGCAAAACTAGAAATAAAATTTTTTTTTTTGACAAATTATGAAGTAGAAAATTAGTAGTAAAGGACCGCTTCTAAGGCTAACGTTGAGGTTTGTATCAGGATTTTATAGGCTTGATGTGTATTCACACCTGGGTGATCAACTAGCATTAAGTTAAAAAAGTGTAGTCCATCAGGGCAAATAAAAACGTTTAATTCCAGCATGTAACTACATGATGCCCTTAAACTGTTTTCTTTTTCGTATATATGCTTCCATCAGTCCTTCACTTCAACTTTTAATATCATAAACAGTGGGGCAAGAGCTAACTAATTATTTTTCGAAATGGAAGAAGCAGTTGTCATACTCGGTGAAAATTGGTTTGTACCTTATGTATCTGAAGAGGTTTAACACTTTACTGCGTGAGTCGCGGATCCATTCCAGTCTTTCTAATCCTCTATTCCTTTACTCGTGAAAATTAATTACATATCTCTTTCTTTTGAGTTCAACTAATCATAATCCAAATCTAAAATTCAGTAGGGTTACATGTACAGTTATTCCACAAAACATGTTTTGAATTGAAAGATTAGGCTTTTAGTTGTATCAGGGCGCCCGCGGGTCCTTAAAAAGTCTTATATTTAATTTTGATTTTTTAAGGCCTTGAAAAAGTCTTAAAAACGGAAAAGGTTCTTTGTTTAGGTCTTAAAATATCTTAAATTTGATTTCATGTCAAAAGTGTTTCTTCCATTGATTAAACTTTAGAGCTTTTTCTGGCTATGTTGTTCTACACGCACACTAAATGTCTCGAAGAAGCATTGAAAAAGGCACAGAAAAGCGCATAAACAGTCACTTCAAAGCCCGCAATCCTGTTGGACTGCGAGAATCTAATCTTTCACTAGATCTTTTGAGTAACATTTGATTTGCATAGGTCTTAATTTTTTGAAAGTTGAGGTCTTAAAAAGTCTTAACAATGTCTTAAATTTATTGAGTTAGAATCCGCAGGAACCCTGTGTATACTTTTGTTTGCAATACCAATTGTTTTATATTCTTTTTGAAGCAAATAGTTTGTATATATAATCATTCGACTTTTTGTTTATTTAATATTTGTTAAATACGTCACTTCTCTTCTGAGCTATTTTTGTTAAGTTGTCTACAAAGAGCAATTATACAAACTGAAGGTATTAGAGAGCAACCTAGCATGACTTGGCTTAGCACCCAGAATGGTAGCTATGACAAAAACAGTGTTATGCGTGAGAAGCCTTCATCAACTAGGAAATTGATAATAGATGTGCTTTTCAAATCGCAATTCGGCTTCAGTTCCATCTGTTTTATATACTTTCGAGTGGGTATCGAAAAGCTGCATTTTTCTGTTTAATTGCATGCCATTTTGTTCGTAACTTTCTCAATAGCTTTGGAGATACGGAAGGTCTCTGTTTATTCATTTGCCTTAGATACACAACGGATTCATAACAATATAAAGAGACAAAACTATTGTCGTGACAGTCTAGAACAATCTTAGCAGTCATTTGTTAAGGATGAGTTTGTGCAACAATTGAAACTACTTAACGTCTGGCAAGGCTCCGTTTATTTCATGAACCACAAGTTTAATACTATACTTGTGATATCAGTCTTCAGTTCCTTTAACCAACAAACAATATTATTCCCTATATTCTTAAATATTTCTTTCCGCTGTTTTTCACGTCTTCTAAGTTTGACTTCATGAGCATTTCACGTCTTAATATAAGATAAATGATATGTCCAAGAACTTGTTTTAATGTCGTTGCCTGTAGGTTCAGAAGCTGATTGTTTATGGTAAAAGTCTTACTTGTTCAGAAATAATCTTGAGACTTTTAGCCATAACTTAATACAGTATGTGATCAATGTTTCAATATTTCTCATCTTACATTAACTTTTGCTTTGTTTAAGGGAATTATTAAAGAATTAATCAGCCAAATTTAGCACATCTAGAACGCGTGAACTATGTCAGTTGACCTCATCGGTACTTACAAAAAGGTTACTCGTTTTAAGGTATATATATTCGCTGGTATATAGGACTGTATGGGACCGACTAGTTACTGTCTGAATTCTGTACTTACGTCACAGATGGCTATATTACAGGAAAACGCGACTTGGAGATTGGACTGGTATTTTTGCCGCTAAAAGTGCTTCATCATCATTGTTTTCATGAACTTAACTTTGAACTTTGTAACGCATCTCCTTGATTTTGTGACACGGTTCAAGGATGGGTTGTAACCATTTGAATTTTTAGTATGTTATAAGATCTATATATTTTGAATAGGTGAGAATTTCTAAATATCCTTGATGGAGAACACTTCGTGACTTTTAAGTTAATTAGCCCTAAGGGCACTCTAATGATTACGCTTTCGCATACCCATTGTTTATTTATATTTTTGTTAAACTCTTTTACGCTGATTATTTATAGAGCTTTATAGAGCTTTTGTTGTACCCATGTGGTCTGTGCCCGAACAACCATAGATCTGTCTCTTGTTTCCAACGTCAAAAAAAATTGATATTGACTGTAACTTGGGTCGTCCAGTATAAAGTAGTATATTTCTTATATGCCTGAGCCGGAGTTTTAAAATACGAACAAAGCACGCCATGAGTTTCTATTGTAGATTGTTTTCAGCAATAAAAATACTAGACAGATTTGCTGGCTCCTTGGTAAAACTCGAGCTCGATTCTCGATTGTGGGCAGAAAAACATTTTCCACTGTGCACGTTTTTGTCGTTATAAAAAGCTTTGTAGCTGTGAGCTCATACCCAACATTATTTGATCGAATGCGTTTTCTGTTGACACAATTTTAAGTGTATGTTTAAAACTGGAGTGTGCGTTACGACCCAGAATGTGCCCATAGCCTAAGGGAAAATGTTGTACTGAACTAGTAACATGCAGTTGATATTGGAACATCTTTTACCCATTGAAAACCAAAATATAACAACACGTGCTAGTTGCATGTTATCACTGTTATGTCAGCACGATATGTCTACTCTATGATATGTAAAAAATTGTACTATAACTTTCTCCTCGCGACTGAAAGACTATAATATACTTTTGAATAGTTTACAATACTAGTTTTCGGTTTAAAAAACGGAATGCGTAGATTTAATCCCAGTCGTTTGTATTTGTAGTGGTTGTAACAGTGGTTGCGTTGTCTGTTTTTAAACAAAATAAAATGACAATATTCTTTTGCAATTCATATTCAAAAGGACTGATTGATTTAGATAGGTTAAAAAATAACGACAGTATTTGAGCAATGCCAGTCTGATCAAGGTAAAATTAACGAAAGTTGGTCTGAATGTATCTGTAACTGGCTCGGAAATATTATGTTCATGAGAAGCGATATTAAGTTAGGTCGCACATGCCTTAATGAACCCATCTCTGGTCTTCGATATTTCTAGTTATCGTAAAAGACTTAGTCACGAAAAGCGTAAAATATGGTCGGATTTTTACCTCGTGGTGTTGCGCAATAATATATTACATGCAAACTCATTTGCTGGTAAAAAAATTTAAACAAATAAAATTACGATGAGAAATATTCTTAAAATTTTATCGTGACACACACGTGAAAGCGCTAAGAAGGACACGTACGAAGAGAGTGCAAGTGCGGTTAGCTTGAGAAGTGCGGTTTATTCAAATCCCAGTTCAAAAAAGAACGTCTAACCACACCACCTTAATATCGTATTGGTCGGTAACCGTGTAATTGCAATCTCCGCCCAGCGATGTAAATTCAAAAAGATAAGAATATAATTATAATAGCACGGGTGAGTGATCGAGACAAATGTAGTTTTATCTAAAGGAAGACTGATTGCTTTAAGTCGCGCAAGCTAACAATTACCTTGTTGCCATACAAACAATGTATTAACAATACACTTTTTCTGACGAAAACTGTTTTTTACAAATGAAGCTCACGGTTACAAAGCAAAGAACTGCTTTTTGACATTGAATTCATTAAAATCTGAAGAATTAGATAAGCATAAAACTCAAACAAGGAAGTCAGAAAGTTCCAAAGTCAATCTGCAGGCTGTTTGAGAAAGATTTAGGGGAGTGGTTTATTTCATCGTTGGTTAAATGAAGCATTGTGCTTTGTTTCTCAAACAAAAGCCCTGGCGTCTTACATGGTAAACATATTATAACAAACAAAACAGTGTTATATTTTTTGACACTTCATAATAGCTTTTCTAAATCATCAGAAAATATATTTGGAAGTCTGTATACAGTGGCATGTAATAGTAAAGGAATTTTATAATTTTACAAATAGAATAGTGAGATTCTCAAATACGATATGTTTGTTTTTTAAAAACAAATGGGTGCATGTTTTGTGTTTACCACCTTTCTATTCCCAATATCAAATCCGTCCATCACATTGCTTAACGCATAATGCACTCTTTTCTTCTTATCGGTCTCATTGCTAAAACACTTTTTCATTGGCTGTAGCTCAGTTGTCACTAATCAGTAGAACCAAATATAGCGATGACAGGGTTAAGTTTGCGATTTAGTGTTTAGTCAAAGGCCGTCAATTGCATAGACAGTAACAGGAAATAACACATTGCTTTATTCAAATTTTTCACTATAAAGTGCTTTTCACACCAAAGTTCTGTAAACGGACGCTAAATTGCCGTGGTTTGTGTTTTGAATTCTTTCACTAGTTCGACTCAGTTGCGAAAAAAAAAATGTCGGTCTTAAAGATTATTGACTCTGATTACTTTTAAACAAATAGCTAACTTACTTTCCTGTTTTGCGCAAACGAAATGCCTTATTTTAGATAGTGTTTGCGTTTGTAAACAACTGTTGTTGTTTTCTTGGTGATTTTTTTTTCTTAAACATTAATAATTTTTTATGATTGTGCTAACCATAAGTACATGACATTTTATTTTATTTTATTTTTTATTTTGCCTTTATAAACTTTAGCAAAAAATTCATATGAATAAAAAAAGAAACTGGCAGAGCCAAAATTTTTAAATAAACAGTTTGTTCGACATTCATTTTGTATCGTTTATTTTATATTTAGCATAAATTGCCCAACTTCAAAATACTGAGTTTTTTTTCCTTGTGACATTAGATACTGTTTTATTCAACTAAGAAAGGAAGTTAAACTGTCGCGGAAACTCGACAGAAAACTTCCTGCGCTCTTCAAAATTCTATAGAAACTTGTTATTAAGCTAGAAATTAATAAAACGCCGAAAAAGATGTTCTTCATAAGAATGAAGAGAAGAAGCCTTGCAGGTGATATTTTAATATCCAAGGTCGTGTTTTCAATTGTCATTAGTCCCTATTATTCTTTTGGCGTATTGGCTATTCTTTATTCTTTTACTTTTCATTTGATCAAATTTTCATTAAAAGGTTAGGTTTTTATCAAAAAGTTTGTTGAAGTTGTTCTTAAATATACGAGTACCTAAAATTTAGAAACTAAATATAGAAGCTGTGACACGAGGACGTGAAGTTAAGCCGCACGTAATATCAAGTACTCTTCGAATGCCGGCTTACAATTCCAAGCAAGACAATGTTAAAACTTGCACTTGACGTTTTTGACTAGAGAAAGGAGGATTGAAAGCTATTCTTTACAGATGCGATAAAAGGCTACGCTCAATGATTAGGTGATGTGTATAAAACAGGTGGTACAAACTTCATACTTTCAAAATTCGTTAAAGAAACAGTCAGTTTCAGTTTTATACAAACTAATATATGGTTTGATGAATTCTCAAACAAAAAAAAAGTTGGCGATCGTATGCTCAATGTTTTTGTGATTCGGAGCAGAACCTCCACAATGATAATTGTGATTGAATATATTGTTGATTGACAGTGCCGAGTTGTACGTCAAAATCTCGTTCTGCTTGTATACGTTAGTTCCTGCTTTTGTTTTATTATCTGTTATTTTCTCACCTATTGTCATCTTCACTCGCATTTGCACCATTTTGACACCTCCATATTACACTATTTTCAATAGGAAAAGTGGGGTAAATTCGGACTTTTGTTTACCATGAACTTACATCTCAACTACTGATTAACCAGTGTCGAATTGATTTTCATCTTGATTTCTCGTCAGCCCTTAGGACATAGAAGGCAACTGACTTGGAAATAATTTGCTTGTCATTGTCTTATTACTCTTATAAAGTCTACTTCGCAACAGTTAAATAAATATCATGTGTTTGGCGCAACAAAAGTAGGAGGAGCTGAGATTAAATGTCTACAATTTTCAAATTCTCGCTGCTGTAACCCGTGAATCTGAATAGCTATGTTTTACTTCTCATTATTAAACTTTGGAAAAACGAATAAATATTGATTTAGTAAAGCAACTTTCACATGGCCACTGTACACGAATTCAATAATTTCATTGGATTTAAATGGCTTTGTCAATATTGACAAAAATCATTTTGCTCGTTTGGCGTACACAAGTAACCAAAAGCAACAGTAACAGAGAGTTAAACAAAAAATTTGTACAGATAAATTGCCGTTTCATGTCATCTTTACAATGCAAAAAAATTCTTTGATCTTTAAATCTTTCGATTTCTTTTTCGAGTAATATATTATTGTGATAGAGTGTAAAGATGCCACAGCAACTAAAAATCAGTAGCAAAATTTTGTATGAACAGCAAGATATTTCCAAGTCAAAAACTTTCTAATATCCACACTCTAAAAAGCAAATGTCAACTTCACTTTCAGTTCTTATATTGTGACAAAATTTATTCACCACTATTTACAATCATATACACTCAGTTATATATTTTTGTTTCAGTGACTCTTTTCAAGGTCACAACTAGAAAGTTCTTCACCAAAAAGAGATGTTCGTTTGTTGATCTCATTTAGCATATAATCTGTAATCTATTTTACACAATCATTGACTCATTTCTAATGAAAATTGCTGTCTAGTTAAAAACTGAAATTTACAATAAAAATTGGATAAAATCTTTTCATTTGTTGTTTCTCGAGTGAGCACAAGTGCCATGCTCTTTGCTCTGTCTTCAGCAAGTAGAATATTATACTAGAATCCTGAAATATGTTTTTGTAAAATTCTAGCTTTGATGATTTCTAAAGGTAAGACAGTTTTGCATCTGTGAGCTCGAAAGTTGAGTAGAAGTGTTCAAAGCAGCCGTACTCATTTGTGGGGGCGAAGTTTGATTCACGTGCAAATCCTGTTGAATCGAGGCCGAAATCGTGTTTTGCGAACCTGAAGAAGACTTGGGAGATTTCGACAAGCCTTGAGCATTGCATTTTTTCCACTTCATTCTTCGATTTTGAAACCATATTTTGACCTGTCTTTCTGTAAGATTGAGCTGACCGGCCATTTCGGATCTCCTTTCTTTTGTAAGGAAATGATTGAAGTGGAATTCCTTCTCAAGTTCGAGAAGTTGCTTTCTTGTATATGCTGTCCGTTTACGCTTTCCTTCCGTTCCTCTGCTGCTCCAAGTTGTATTTCCTAGAAAGAAACCACATCTCCCATCAAAATTCGAAAATCGTTACAAAAGACATTTAAAATGTCCAAAAAGTTTTAAGTTAAATCACGCTTAAATACTTTATATCACAATAATCACGCCTTAACGGTTAACTGCGATTTGATGGACCTTTTAAGATACTCAACCAAAATAAAATATGACGGGGTGTTCAGTCTAAATGATTAAGAACACGAAATAAACATTCACAGAATTTTTTGACAATTAGGTTAATTCTAGTTTAATGTATGATGTTTGTTTATTACTCAATCGGTCACTGTATTTCAGCCCCTTGTCACTTCAGAACCTGGCAACAGTTTTAACTTAAAGAACTTAGTGATTGTTGGAAAAGCAAGAACTAGCCATCGTTACCTGCTGATGCGTTATGCCACCAATTTTCGGGAGCCGTGCTTTTTAGCCAGGCATACTGATGAAAGGAACAACTCTGATTTGGATCTTGAGTTGAAAAATAAGGAGCATCAATAGGAGGGTTCGGTGTAACAGGACTTTGGTTAGGGATCTGTGAATGCTGAAACGAGGGCGCCTCCGTGTTGTAGCCATTGACTTGAGTGTGACTCGCTTGAGAAGAGATCGACATAAAATTAGGTAACGCGTTTTGGTTGTAATAGCTTGGCGATTGCATTCTGCATGGGGAGTAGGAATAATCCAGAGGCGGTTGTTGATTAAGTGTTGGTTCTTTGCTTGGTATGTTAGACCCGTAGTATGGGTATGTTTGTGACTGCATTGCGCCTATGCTCATCGTTGTGAATGTGGGGAGAGAATGCTCGATCTGAGGTATTTATAATTTGCCGGAAACTTATAAATAATGTAAAACGCCAGACAAGCGTGACGTTGTACGTCACCTGTGCATAACGTCCACTAAACGCATTATTTGGTTTTGAAAGTTTTAATTAAACTAAAAGCCATAATTCTACGCATTGGTAGAAATAGAACTTTTAGAGATTTTTTGTCGCTTCTGTGGCCACGAGTTGCTAGATATAGGTACCACGAGCCTCATTATTTATAAAAAACTGATAAGTTAAAGAATAAATAACGAATTCGGCAAACACCCCCCATTCAGGTATTGAATCTCTAAGTGAACTCATAAATACCAAAGCAGACAACTTTTTTTGGCTTTATTTCATAATTTATTTTCCAGTCTTATGAAAAAGGCAGTTTTTATAGATTAAAGGTGAGCCTTGCCCTAACAATCTTCTTTTAGTTGGTATTTAATTTTAGCCGTCAGCGGCTGGCATTGTGTTGTTCTACATTTCTTTTGTCAACTACGAACTTAGAATCCCACATAAAACTTGCAAACTAGTCGTAATTAATAAAAAATTCGCTGAGATTTTTTAATTGTTTTTCATAGAAGGTTGACTATCGGCAAATTTTGGTAGTTAACATGTATTCTAAAACAATAAAAGCGTTGAAATCCTATCCTTTAAAATATTTTTCGACAGACAAAATATGATTCGTAAATTTATCTAAGGTAAAATGTTTAAAACGGTCAGAACTGCAATTATCTCTGTGTGCGCAGAGGAGATAAAACGATCAAGAAAAATCACGTTTGATGGCAATCTAATGCCAACATAAGGCTTTCAATCTGCTTTTTAGTCGCAGTTTTTTTCCCTCATTGCTTGCTGTGTATAAAATGCTGTGTCAATGTTTTACTTGCTTTACTTTTAAGGGTTTTTGGCGCAGCGTCGATATGTCGCAGTATTAATCCGAGGTGTGAACAAAGGCCTCCCATTCAGAATGAATAAAGGCACAGAACAATTGAGGCTATATAACGCTAATGAAAATCTTTTGAAAGATTGAACACGAAAACAACAGTAAAAATTTGGCTGGAGAAGCAAAAAATAAGTTTGAAAAGGAAAGCTTTCTTTAAAGAATTAAGACGAAATACGTAACTGGAGAGCATGCAACATGAAAATATGATAATTAGAAAAAGAAAATAAAAATCTAGCTTTCTATGCTCCTAATCGATTACGCAAGAATCAAGATAATACCCTTTTACAAAAATCAGTTTTTGTATTAAAGCTGACTTTTTTTGCCCGATTCAATGCACGAAGTTTCCAAAAAAAAATTCGTTTGAAAATTCTTAAACTCAATCACTTATTTGTTGAATAATGGCCGTCGAATAGCCCTGTTTAGAATCGTTTTTGCATGGTGGGCGGAAAAAGAACAGCGGTGCTTTCGTTTCCGTTTGGGTTTGTTGTGGGAACTGATTATCGCAGACAGAGTATCTGTATAGTAAAAGAAAGTGTTGTAAAACTCCAGGAAGTTTAGTAAAGTGAGCGATTGAGTTTTATCCACACTGCAGGTGTAAGTTTAACCACCTGATATTTTTCTTATTTGGGTCCTAACTTCAAGTTTGCGATTGTATGAATACATTATACTTTCTTTCTAAATCAAACCAATATTTTCCAATGAAGCCAAGTGCACGTTTTCTTTTGCTAGATTAGTATTACTATTCGATCTTTTAATACTTTAATTTAAGATATTACAGTTAACATATTTAGGTATTTTTTAATTTAGATAAACTTTAGATCTTATTCGTATCAGACAAAGGAACCTCTGGTGTTACCACAATGGCCCATAGAAACTAGAATGTTTAACAAAAATACTGGTCTCAAACCGACCGGTTTAAGCATGTTTTCTGGGGAAATCATTTAGAAAATTGCAGGGTGACTTTCCCTGTTCAGAGAGAGCCGCAGGCTATTTTGTTTACTTACGACCAGTTTGGAGGAAATCATAAAACTGGAGACTGTAAACACAAGCTTCGCAGAAATTGTAATCACAATTCTGGCGGAAGCAAGTAAATTTTTGTTGTTGTTGCCACGGCTTGTGTTCATAAATTTTACACAAGTTTTGGTTGTCCGGAAATCCTATTCAAGTTAACAAGCACTGAAGTGGTTGGATATGTACAAACCAATATTTGTTCTGTTCTGAATGGCTAGGTGTGTTTCCGCTGACCTTACAACAACTCCTCCCTCCAATTTATGAAACAATACCCTTGACAACTTTTAAATATTTATTAAGCAATTTAGTACTACTAATCCTGAAAGATCCATTTAGTAGGACTCGTACAATAGCTTTCAGAATCAAGTCTCGTGTTCTCTTTTTACGGTCGATACGGAGCGAGTTGGAGAAGTGGACAACTTTGTTTTCGCTTAAAAACATTTTTAATGAAGTGCAGGACTCCCCTGTCAAGAGCCAACTAACAATGTGCCACACGCCAAGCAGTGTGATTTAGAGCTTATGGATTATTTTTGGTGCAACGCGGGAGTTCACTTATTGAATGATATTGTTATGCATAACTACTGTATTCTAATGAAATTAAAGCTTTTGTTTGAATAAATGGCAAAGCAATGGCTGAATAGAATGACTACAGCATAAACCACCAAATATTTGTTGTTGTTGTAAATATTAAAATAAACAAAGTCTTTTAGGCGCGAAATCTTCCCAATTTTCCATCAGACAGATAAAAAATGATTTTAAATCTTGATTAATAAATTCGTGCTTATATTATGTTTTTAGGAATTTTTTCCTTCAAGCGAGACGTAGATTAGCTTATATTTTCAGAGTGACCTTAGATAAAAAAAAGAGTAATTTTCTGACAGCCATCTGTGATATACAGCACCAAGATCATAACAGATTTTACTGGGTGGTACAGATTGCCCTTTGGGGTCTAGATAACAAATTTAAGAAAGAAAGGCCATGCTTTTCAAAACAGTTTAATAACCTAGCGGCCTAAACGCACCATATCATTAAACACTTATGGAAATTAGGTCGTTTTTTTAGTAGCTGCATTAATGGATAAGAACGGAATGTGACTTAAAAGGCTGATCAGATGCTATCTTAGGCGCGTTTACGCTCACTTGGTTTTTACGCCCACGTCTCTCTAAAGCACTTAGAAAAGTAAAGCCATTCCTTTTACCTCCTTGTTTCTTTCCTTGTTTCTCTTTTAATTAAGTCTCTCTAAATCTCCGTTTAGACTTTTTCACTTGGTGATCATATGTAGCAAGACATTTGATTTGAGGGCTGCTTAACTTCTGGTAGAAGAACAGTTTTAGAGCATTACACACTGTCCAAATTCAACAGGATTGTTCATCTGAAGCTTTCTTTCGTGATCTTGTCAGTAGTTAGTGCTCAGGATATACCTACTTGACTACAACTATTTTATTAGGCTTTGTAATAAATTGCCAGATATCTCAAAATGTTTTTAGTCTCAATAACTTCTCGATTTCGTTCAGTATTTCTGTAACTTTTAGAGTTAAGTTTAACATTGGAATATTTACTTTTTCAATATGCTTTCTAAAACTTTTTATTTGGTTTACAAAGGTTGTTTTGCCATGGAAACACCCAACCAAATATTGCTTCAACCACAGACTGTAACTGCACGATTTCTGCTTTAAAGACAATAATGTTGAACGCTTAAAGAACTCTACAGACCGCAGTCTGAGTCAGCTTAGATGTATGGCGTCCAATTTAAATTATGGAATGAGGTTATGTTTTTAACGAAGTATATAATAAGATGAAGCATTCTACATAGACTCAGTTCATTTGAAAGATCCGAACTGTTTTTTTAAAGCAAACAAACTTGTATTTGAAATATAGCAACATTGAAACACTAAGTTTTTTTCCTATGCTTTTGAAGAATGGAAGTGTGTTCAGCATTTGCTTTGTACTGTTCATTACTTTCACCAACAGCAATTGAAAGAAATAACCTTAATTTTATTTTATGAGAGAAACCTTCCTCCTCAAACCTAGCTATAATTGTAACCAAAACAACTTTTTTTCAAAGTAATCACAAAAACTCCATATTCTTCGTATACTCTAATTAAGATTCATCATTCTTATTTTGTTTCCGACAAGAAGTATAGCTTGTCTGCCCCGATGTTCTTTCTTCTGGCTAACTGAAATTCTAACCGCCATAGTGCACTAGTCACTAAAACCAATTTTAAGTTACTTAGCTTCAGAAGTAAAGAAAATAGTCTTCATCATGGAACTCATTTAGCTATTGAAAATCGGTGGGGTATAGTTTGTGCTCATTCGAGTCGGCATTGCTCTATATCTACTGAGCAGAGGATAACACTGTCTGATTACTGGGTCAGTAAAAAGTATTTTCTTAACTGATATTTAACGGTATTTTCCCTAAGGCAATACTGAGTTAAAGCAGAATACAGCATTTACAAATCTTACCAGAAGTGTGACTGTGTATGTTTCGGTGTTAATTTTTAATGGCCTTATATAAGGGAACTGAGAGACCCCTTTCAAATATCTCTTTTTATGTATAGCTTGCATCTAGCTTCTTTCTTCGTTGTTGACAATTTTTTTCCAAACATTTTCCAAACTTTCCAATTTGCCTAAATGCGTACAAATAAAGTACCAATGCCTAATTTTTAACAACATTTCAAGATTTGCTCGTTTTAGTTCAGCAAAATATATTGCTCGGAATCTCGGCCTTTCCATCCGAACATGAAGGTATGATAGAGATGAGGTTAAAATAAACAAAAACAGCCTGTTCTTGCTACACAAGGAAATGGTTTTGCAAATGTAAGATACTATTAAAACCATTTTTTCATTTACCGCGACAGCCAAATCATATTTCATAAGAGAAGATAAGGCCATATTCTTGGCAAAAAATGAAAACATTAAGATTTTTTATTAACTTTTATCATAGCAGTTCCGTTTCTCATAAGATCAGGATGAAACTATTGCTTATATATTAAATTTCATTATGAGAACGGTTTGAAAAAAGCACAAAATCATTATGAACTTTATACATGGAGAAAACCTCTAGAATGCTAAATCCTTGTAAAACGAAACAAAAGTTGAAACATTTAGATTTAGATATTTAAATTTAAACACTAAGAGGGAAAGAATTTTAGGCAATTCCAGTTATACTCGTTAAAGATTTTTTTATTAGTTGTTTTAGGCGATCAACTAAAATCAATGAAACAACTCGTATCGTTGACTGATAACCTGACACTCATTTTGCTGTGGGAATTTGAATGATGTCTTGTGTTGCAAGGTTTGTTAGAAAAAAAAACAGTCGTAAAAATTTTTAAATTTTGATATCTTTGCAATTTTGAAAGCTATTCACTCGGCTGTAGAAAACCTGCAGGGTACTTTTATTTTGTTTCTTTCGCAAGACTAAGAAGTGTAACCTTTTTAGTTATAATAGCCGTCAAATCTAGTTTATCCCCTCTGAATGTTATGACAGAATCTATGTGAAGGAACTGCTTTCTAAAAAGGGCAAACACTGTATTATCTGTGTTCCTAACGAGATCGTGCCGTTTTTGGTCATGAGTAAAAAAAATCAATTCCGTCTTCTTATCTGTGCTTCATAAGTTTCAATGTTCTTTCCTTCCAACGCCTTTTTGTGCAATTTGCATTATTCTGAAATAAGTAAATAAAACTCCTTGCAACAACATGAACCTGCTTTAAACAGACACGAAAAATACATTCTGTTCACTTAAAAACGCATTAAAGTTTTTTTGAACTTTGAGAAAGTTGTGGTTGCTAAGAATATTGAGCAGCGATCCAAATCGAATCTAGGAAAGGCAGATGTGAGTAAAAGATAGTTGAATTGTACAATTGCGCCGACCATCCAGTGCATATACGTTACCAAAAGAGATCAGAAATTTTAAGGTTTGCCGCGGAAGAAGTTCATCAGTTTTCAAATTGTAATTGTAATCGTGATTGTGAAGGGAGACATTTATTCCAGTTATGAAGAAAAGAAAAGAAAAGAAAAGCACCTTTCGGACTCTGACTTAAACAACTCTTAATTTCATAGTGGATGTATTGTTAAAGACACGAGTGCTGACTAGTTAAACAAACGCTTTAGCCTAAAACTTTCTCGGAATGTTGAGTTTATTCTTTATTCTATATTGTATATTCTTTCCAAAGAGAAGAAATTGCAAGAGCTGCAGGGATATGTTTTGTGATGTTACATGAAAAGTCCCCACAAAATGGCCTTACCACAAAGGGTTTCGTTTTACTTAGTGATAAACTGCTTAGGAGTCTAATTCTATTATATTTGCAAAAGGCTAGTTTAGTTTTCACTTTACCGAGTTGCTTTGTTAAGAGAAACTGTTATCTCTAAAAACACAAAAGCGCAATGTGTGGTTGAGGGAGTTAACAAAAACAAAACTCGTCGTTCCTCAGAAATGTGTTTTACTGTGAGAAAAACACCCAATTTATGCATCTGTCATTGTAGATTCATAACATCGCAAAGCCTTCCCATGCGAAAAGTTCAAAATGGTTTATTGCATCAAAAGCAAGGTCGTAGCAAAATGAAAGGGTAAAAAAGGAATTTTATCAATTTACGAGGCCCTTCGGCGCTTCTTGTTCATTTTAATTAAATTTAGAAGAGTTAAAATTAACTAAATTAATCAGTGGGCAAAACGTCTCTGTCCTTGATTAATGGCATCTTATTTTTAAAGCTTAGAGTTTCCGTTATTGTGGCAGGGTTTTAAGCTGCAACATAATAGCGGATCTCCAACGTTTTATATTTGTCCATTTTGCTTTGAAACTCGTGCTACTGCTGAGTAAAATGCAAACATTAGGGTGTCGGTATAGTTGTTAATGGCCCATTTCAACAATACTTGAGGCAAGTTATCTAATAAAAAGGCAATGGCATCCTTGTAATTAAAAACCTATTAAAACGAAAAGACCACAGCTTCTGCGGAACTAACACTACCGAAAACAAGCTGAAAGTCGTTTGCGCGGCAGGCCATCCGAAGGAGTTATAGATACGTAACTCAAAATCTGTCATTACTAAAAATTAAGGGCCTATAGCCGGAAACAATTTACTGTTTTAAAATCTTTTTGAAAATGTAAGAATAAAATTGAAATTAAGGTTAGGGACAGCGACTATAAAATAATCACATGAAAATGAGAAATTATATAATTGAAGAATATAATCTTAACGACAAGTGGGAATGTTTATGTTTTCTTTACTTTGCAAACATTTCCTTTAAGCTTGTGAGCTAGATGAGTATTAAAAATACTAAAAATCCGATTACTAACAGCTAAATTTTTGTTATAAAGGTTATTCGTCTTACTCTCCAATGTTTAGTGTTTATTGATTAAACTTAAGTACACATATTGACGTTTTCCCTAGCTTTAAACTTATATTAAAAACAATAAATTAATTTGCGTTAGGACAACTTTGCATTTGTGAAGATTTTAAATAAAACCGACAAAATTGATTTTGTTAAATACACAAGCATACACTGACTGACAACTAAAACAAATTGGGTTAGAAAACCTACCTCTTTTGTAATATATGACTGTAACTAGATAGATTCATCAAACATTAAGTTTTGACTTTTCTGATTAAATATTTTCGGCAGCCTGCAGCAAAAAAAATCTTCAAACACTCATCCGAAACGCCGCTCTTAATACTCCAAATATGACTGATAAACTGCGAATTGTATTAAAGGCACAATGTATTAAAACCCTGAAAGCGATTCGTGATTTAACGAACAAGGTACTAAAAATAATTCACCCAAAAATACTGCCAGGTTTTGAAATGAAAAATTAAGGTAAAACAATTCAAATACAGTATTAAAAAAAGGTGCAAATGTATTGATTTTGATATTATTTAACTTTTGGTTTTAGAAATTAATTTGCTGAAGGGTTCTGAAACAACGAGAGCTAACCTTAACAGACAAAGATAAGATAATTTATTTGTTAAGAAGCAAAGAAAGCTTATATACAGTTATTCCTGGTTTTTCAATGAGGCTACTTAGGGCTAACCCATAACTAAACACAAATACAAAAATATATTTTGAAGTTGGAAGTTTTATGTTGTTTTTTGGACAACCTTTGAGAATCTTGAACGGTTTTCCATCATATTGTTTTATTGAGAGGAAACATAGTTATCATTGATATTGAACAGACATGACAAATTATTTAACTGTACCTCCTCAGTCCATGTGTGTTAACTGAAGTCATTGAATTTAGATTTGATTTAGATCGAAAACTGTTCTTCGTTTTTGAAATCTGCACAATATAGCATCTTTAAAATGAAAATACCAAAGACCCTCGCACTCATACACAATCTTATTCCATTTACAAACCTAAAATTTCTGAAACAAAAAGAGGGTTAAGCACTACGAGTACTTACCGTCAAAGCAGTCGCAGAGAGCAAAAATAAGCTTTTTCGGGAAGCATTATAAATGTACATGAAATGAAAACGTTTCAGTTTTGCGTGAATAGATCGATGGGAACACTTTGTTTTTTTTGCATACTTTCTATGCTGTATACTGAAATAAGTATTTTTAAAAATACTTCGTAATCAAGCTGCCAAAACCGAAACTACCAAAAAAAAGAATTAAGTTCTCTTTTTATAGTAGAACATAAAACGACACTAATTTTGCTTGTATTGACAATAATTTTCGCACCATGGCAGATATAGGAGCATTTAGTTGCAATTACAGGGCTATTACAGTTGGATGTTTTTTACAATAAAACAAACTACTAGAACGCGTTTTACTCAGTAAATCATCACTCAAGTAAAACTCTAACGACTTGCAAACGTAAAGACGAATTCAAGGTCTTAATGAAAAAAACTCAATCAGATTAAAACATAGGGTATTACGAATAAAACAAGGCACTTTGCAAGATTTATTGCCGTTAAAATGACTCGTTTCCAAAGAAAGCTATACACTGTTTCCTTACAAACACTTTTAAGTAGCCCTTTAAACTACTGGCATTACCAATTTGAACACGTTACGAAGACAGTGTTTGCAAAACTTTCCTCGTAAACCACGTCAATTTTTTCAGTGTGACTTATTGTGAGTGCCGTTGCACGCCTTGTACCTTAAATACAAGAGCAATCACAAGTGAAGTGGATAAATTTGTTTTTAGAAATGATCAAACTAATTTAGCTTAGCAATTTCCATAAAAAAGGACTATTGCTGTAATTTGGGACGAAGAAAGTGTAATTTCACGAAAGCAATCTTTTCTACGTTCCTTAATCATTTCACAGGTATAACAACATTCAAATCTGCATTCTTTAATTTCAAAATTAAGTACTGGCAACCGATTTACAGTGCGCCAATGTTCGACTACAAACTACCCTTGCCAAGTGCTGATCTAAACCTCTTCGAACTAATTAATTAAAAAAAAAACTTTAAAAAACAATGGTATATAAGTTAACTTCGGGCTCGATCCCAATGGAGCTGAATAAAGAAAATCTAAGCGTGAACTTGTTTTGTAGCTTTATATCTGGTTTTCACAAAACTCACAGTTGTAACGATAACATTTATAGAACTTAGCTTACCAAATTCGTGATTTCATCAACTCTATAAAATGAATAGTTTTATCATCGCAGCAAGTACACAAAGAAATACTGTTTTTTTTTGTAAGAATCCAGTTTATAAGAGTCATGAAGCTCGGATTTCGGAAATTTTAAGACCACTCTGGTTTCACTGCTTTGACAAAATGAGGACCTATTTTGAAACTATTATTTGTGAATTATTTAAGAATTATAGAAGGCTCAAAATGTCAAAATCGCGAGGCTCGGGGGAAAAAAGTATGATTTTTGTGAAAAAAAAAGTGTGTAAATATAAAAAAAGGTGACGTTTAGGCGTCAGAGCAGAAAGCTTTAATAACTTTTCATTCGATGTACAACTCAGTTACAAAATACTGCAAATTTAATTTTTTGGAAACTTTTTTGATTGTAATATATTAGTTCCTTGGACTAAAAACTCCTTTCTTTTGTGGTCGTCAATTTTTCCCATCATTTTTATGAGCGTACAAAATGTACGTTCGGGTAAAAGGGTCCAGGGCGGAAGTACGCTTTTTTAAATTATGAAACTAACCATAATATTATTTTAGCAAAAAACAAATTTAAGCTAACAATTGAAAACGAATTTGGTTTCTGCTCCCACTACAACACAGTTTTCGGTCCTGGAATCCTGAATTTATTTGGGACTAGACATCCAAGAAATATGACGTATATGACGCCAGTGTGCAGCCGAAAATCAGTATATACTTCATACCAGTATGCGATATAGTTGCCCTCCATAAAGTCTCCCTAACAAGTAAGTATGTGCCCCTTCTTAGGGAGACCCTATAACCCTAACCCTTACTGGCATACTGGCATGAAGTATATACCGAAAATTCAAAACCTGCTATCAGCTACAAAACACCGAGAAGAGACTGGCAACAAACTTCTGACTGGGGGATGGCCAGCAATTTCTCCAGCCAGCTGGAGTAATTGTCTTTGATACATTTTCAGCATCTTATAGCGGACCTGCTTTTAATCGGAGATGGTTATAGTAGCCTGCATGGATTTTAAACATTATAAGCTAGTAAACATTTTCGTTTAGTTTACCGATTTTATTTTCTTCGGAAAGAAACAAAGGGATTCAAACTCGCTCTGACATCCCGGTATCATATATACATAACATTAAATGTGGCTGATTTGACACACCATTGATTAATAAACACGCAAAACTTCAAACAATTTTTTCATATTTGCCAGTTTTTAGATTAAGAGCGATGTTTTGGTGAATCAGAATGTCACGCAAAACCATAGTCACAAAATGTTGGGAACCCAATCATCCTGTGATCGTCAAAATGCGGCGAATATCTCAAATTTGACAAATATACGTGTTTAACTACATCACTTTCTCCGATTAAAGTTTTTATGTTAATTTCGAGTGTGTTGCTCTGACCAAGATATAACGGTCTAAATGTCAGCTCTTGCTTATACCTATATATGGATAAAACCATAAAAGTAACATTGAAACGGTTAGTTTTGTCTAAACACACGTTACAGCAGTCTATGTAGTCATGCCTTTTTTTATAAAGAAACGCCGTAAAGAGTCTTTATAGGTTTAGGAGAACGAGGGTTCTGAAACAGGCGATTTAACAGGACGGGCAAAACCCCATCACCCTATTCATCTTGATATGAGAGAAACTTAAACAACTCCTCCGGGATCGACTCAGACTGATTTGTAAACTGGCTTTTCATGTAGGTTGGCGACCGTTTTAGACGCATTCCAGGGGACGGCGGGATGTAGTATAACAACAGTAAGACTGGACCCAGTAAGTTACAGATTACAATTAGAGAAGGAATTAAGGTAACAAAAAATGAGTGCAGACCACCCAATAACCGTAAGCTATACTCTGCTTTACTTACACCATTCGGGTCAGTAGAGAATGCCAGCGTGCTACATCCGTTTACGAAATATAAATATTATAAGCTACAAATATAATCATATAACAGGTATAGGATATATACAAGTATATATATGTGGTTATACAACCCTACGGTTGTATAAGGCAGCCCATAGAGCTATATATGATACTGGCCAACCCTACAAAGATGTTAAATTGCTCTGAATCTATGTTCGTGTACTACACCGCAACTGGTTGTTCCCTTTGAAACAGGAACATTCCAAGATTCAGCCTCCCGGTTGTTCAGTAGTCTGCCAAACAACATCAAATTTGACACTAATGTTAACCATTTGCGAGGAAAGCTTTTAAAGTTTTGAAAACTAAGGCCAAGATCAGATTAGATGGGTTTCAATAAAAACCCAAACATTGCCCTATTTTCCAACAATTAATTCCTAAGTGCCTCTATTTTCAGAGAAAAGATCCATATTCTCTTCCTTAAAGTTTGTAATAAGCCTGCCAGAATGCCTGGATTTACATCAATTCTATGAGTGCTCACTTTATATCGAGTACAAAGTATGCATCTACGCTAACACGTTGTTTAATAAGCAACCTAGTTGCTCGACTCCATTCCAGTTTTTTTAAAAGCACTGTTTAATTTGCGATACGCGCTCCCGTTAATTGAATTGTGTTGATGTGAGGACCGTAAACAAAGCATTGCAATTCTGCGGATAAAAGTACAATTAAGTGTTGTTTGTGTAGACAGGCTTTGTCAATGATTGAGCGATATTCAAATAATCAAAACATTTATAACACTAAAATTCTACCTCGAAATCTGTCGCAAATATTGTTGTTCTTTCCTATCAATCGAAATATAACTATTTTGACTGTCTTTGAACTTGCAATTGAAAGCATGGATTTTAATTCACATCAGTAAAACAAAGTCAATACTGAATGTTTCGGAGTCCTTTTACGGTTCACCGTAGTGTATACATTATTTTACGTTTTGAACAATTTTAATGTTGACAGTTTAGAAAATCGGGTTTGCACTTTAAATATTTTAGTACTGTTCAAAAGATTCCAGGCAAAGAATACTTTCTTAATCAATTTGTTCTTGAGGTATGTTTGCTTTTTTATAACATATTCACGGCCGTTTTCTATGTGGTAAGCATAGTTACAAATAGAATTACAAGAAGTTGTTAAATTAATCGATATTTCGAACGGAATCCACCGTCCATCATCAGGTTTATTACTCATTGAAGTTAACGTAAATTCACATAAACTTTAGTTGGCGTTTTGCATATATCGTGTAATATTGAAACAACTTTTAACCCGATGTCTTGGGCCTGTTTATATGGAGGTTGAGTGTTAGCGTAGTGTAATAAAAGGCATTCCGTATCCGGTAAGGTTGTGTACCAAAAGTGAACGATGGAACACTCTTTATTTCTTAGCTGTAAAGCCTTGTAAACGTTGAAGTATTGCGTCAAAGATGTTCTAGTATAAGTCAATAACTGCAATAAGTGATAAAAGCTATATGTACTCCAATGTGCTATATAATGATTATACCTACGCCGTTTTAGTTATGCCATTGATTGGAGGACTTTGTAGGGAATTTCTCAGCTATGTGGTTACGAATTATTAGTCTTTTTCCTTTTTTCTCGACATACCGCAGATAAATCCCAGTGTATAAGCCGAGAATTTGACCAAAACGTTTGATACATATAGTTTTGGGGTCGGCTTATACGACGAACAACAACTTTTGAAAAACGAAAAAAAAAGGAAAAGAGTCCATATTTATTACTCGTTATGGCATAAATCAAACATTGTACAATAATACTCTTTGCTTGTCCACCAAAAATTTTGCATAAGCATTGTTTGTATTTTCTCTTGGAACTTACAGTGATCCCGAAAGAAACTGGGAACAATCAAAATTTTGGGTGGACAAACAAAGAGTATTATGGTATTTTTTTGTACTGGCTAGTTAAATTTCCAAAAGGGGAATCGGCTTATACTGAGGGTAATACCTCAAACCTACCTTTTGGCCTTGAAAATAGGGTCGGCTCATACACACTTTTTTTTTTATAAGAATCCAGTTTATAACAATCATGAGGCTCAGATGTCGGAAATTTAAAAAAAATTTTAAGAATCACACTGAGGCTCGATCACTCGACCACTCTGGTTTCACTGCTTCGACAAAATGAGGACCTATTTTGAAACTATTATTTAAGAATTATTTAAGACTTTTAAGAATCTCGAGGCTCGGGAAAAAAAGTATGATTGTTATAATAAAAAAGTGTGTATACCGGTATTCAATATACGAGAAATTTTTTTTACAGGTCTTTAAAAGTCAATATATACAAATCCTGCTGGGCTCAACCCACGTAAAGTTTTCGAAACAGCTTCACCTGCGCGTGACGAATATAATGTGGATCGTCAAAGAACACCTCTAAGTAGTTCAAACACTTTGAGTGAACTAAATAGAATATTTTTGGATTTGGATTTTTATTTTTCCCCCCTTCGATCTTGAGTTTTTGGCCTAAATGCTCGTAAAACAAGAAATTTAAATTGGTCTAGCCTAAACGAAAAATATGTTGTTGTAAGGAAAACAGGCGTATGGACGGATCTTGCTTCCATATAAACAGGTCCTAAAACTGACTATGTTAATTTTTACTCCATACCTGTTTGTAATTGATTATATTAATAATTTAATATCATAAATATTTTGTAACGGATATAGCAATATACAATAGTGAAGTTGTTTTTTTAAAGCTTATCCGCCTCGATTAGCCCTTGTGGTTATTATGAGTGGTTTGTACTCATTTTTTGACAGTTTCAAAAGTAATTAAGAGAGTCCGATATAAGGTCTTAATTTTGTTATTCTACATCCCGCCGTCTTGGGAATGTGTCTAAAACATGGGCGAAAAAACGTCGAGGGTCGAGGGTTATATGTCGAGGGTCTACGGTAAAATGTCGAGGGTCGAGGGTAAAAATGTCGAGTGTAAAATTATTTTTGGATTTTTTTTGTTGCCACTTCTTTTTTAATATAATTTTTTGAGTTCGCGCGTTTTTTCTTAATGTATCTTGTGTTTGCAAGATTTACCGCTGTTTTTTTTTCGAACTAACAGAAATGGCCTTGCACGTGTGTGACTTGCACGTGTTCCAGCAAGTAACTCGTTGAGGAACGATTATTTTTACAGTTTGCTGCAGTTAAACTTACAATACGATGTGGGAGAAAATTAGAGAATTTAGGGTTTAAATTTTTAAGTAATCTGATAAACAGGGGATCAAAATAAATGGTGGGTACTAATTTTGATAATTATTTTGCAATTGGAAAAGAGAAGATATAGCAAGCATGCCAAAAATATAAGATACACTTCGAACTGTCAACAAAGGAGCGTAAGCCCTTCCAGGAGTCAATATCATCTTTCCTAGAAGAATTTGTACGTATAAATGTATTGTAATGAAAACTAATGGAAATAAAAGCTTTGTGTTCCAGTTGGTGTTGTCTATTTCCTATAAACAAAACTGAAAACTAGAACTGGTGCGGAGGTTAAAAACACGGCGGTCGATAAATAGATCAATATTTGAGAGCAGATTGGGCAAATACTGAGACTAGATGTTGCTTTTAAAACAAGACAACAGAGCCCTGCAAAGATATGGATAAATTTATTGAATTCTAAACTCTAGATTCTTGTTGCCCGTGCTGTAATCCAAACAAAAATAGGGAAAGACGAACACCGAACATGACACTGACAAGTAAAATTTATATCTTTAAATTTTGACCACTTGATGATCACACCAGAACTTGAAAAATTATTAAGTGTCCCGGGATGTTTATTTGGCACCTGAGAGTACATCACATGTTTTTGTTTACAATGTTTGAATCTTTCTGAAGTGAAAAAATTATCAAATTACAACATTTACTGATTTAGTGCAAACCATCTTTCAACTTTTGAACAATAGCAATTAATCGTTACTTTGCCACAGAGTGAGTAGTCATAGGATATAGCATTATCGTAAATAGTTGAAATAAGTTTTATTTCTAGATACCGTACATAGCTGTATCGCTCTCGACGCACTGAATCATACACTAAGCCTAAGGTCACGTCGCGGGTCACTTCTTGACAAAGGAGAAAACGAGAAAAGTGTTGAGGAAAGACAAGGCAAAGCCGAGTTTTCTCTCTGCTTTTCGAGTGTTCTTCAAGTCATAGCGTTTTATATTATTGTCTAGAAACATAACCAATACTGTTTTATTCCTTTTCGAAAATAACTTCACTTTCATCCTTCTTGCGTTGCGTGACGTCATTCCGTGATTTATTGTTCAGTTATATAAAATTGATTTATAGCTGATCAGAGCGCGCGTTATTACAGAATTCTTTTCTAAGGATCTTTACAGAATATCCAAACATGGAAAATCATAGTTAAAAAAGCTCTTTTCACCAACTAGTGTCAACAGTTATTTGAAAATGAAATTTAGCGTAGTTCTCCATTTTAAAAGCGAAGATAATCCCGAAATAGAGCGTTTTCACCTGACGTCAGAGCTGCCATGTTGGTGTACTCTCAACAAAAGAATTTTTATGATTTCTTTGTTTGGGACACCAACATGGCCGCTATGTCTATTGTATTTTGTGTCTCTTGGGATTGTGTGAAAACGCTCTATAGCAGGACAATCACCAAGGTGACAAACACTCATAACAACTAAGGAATCTGCATCTGTTTTGCATGGAACATTTCTTCCTTTCTCTTAATAAATTTTTTATTCATATAATTTTTATGCAATAGCACTCTGGGCCTGGGAAAGACAAATAGATGACAAGTAAACAAGAAGGGCCAACACCTATGTACCAAGTTTCGTTCTCATATATTGTTTACAACGGAAGTTATGATTTTTTTCCTTTCAAAACACGTGTCACTTGGGGCTTTCGTATCCTAGCAACGACTAATTCGATTGCAACAAAAAATTTTTTTAAGAGAACTAGATATCATGAGCTTCATTGTTGTCAAAGGATTTAGTCTAACTTTTTACAGTAGAAAAAACAGTTTTTTTAACAATATATCAACTGGTCACGTGATTTTTCGAACAATAGTTAACAATCAGATAAACTTTTTTAAGAACCAGTAAAATTTTGCTCAGCCTCAATGTTCTTATTTCGAGGGCAATTTCAGCCTCAGAATGTTCTTATTTTGTTCTTATTTGTGGCACTAGCCATTAAGATTGACTGCTACAATTTCATTTTGAAAATTTGCTAGGATTCAAAGCAAAGACCGATGGCAAAATCTTGATCAAAATTCGCCGAGTCTAATAAAATTTTCTGTTGAGATAAATAGCTCTTCCATTGAATTCGTTGGGAGACCAAACAAAGAAATCTTAATCAAAATTTCATCATCGAGTGCAGTACATTTTGCTGTCACAGTCGCATGAAGTCGAGGCATTTACTGGCCGTACGAACCTCCAAAAATGCTCCAGAATAGAATCTGGTCTGAGCCCGCGAGCAACGGCAAGATTAGTATGCGTTCTCCTTCGTCGAACGCAAAAATTAAAAGGCAGGTAACTTCGTTCGTCTGCTGGACAGAGTCACCCACAGAAAACGGGTTATGATGGAAAATGGGAGATTTTAGCCGTTTTCTGTGGGTGACTCTGTCCAGCAGGCAAACGAAATTGCCTGCCTTTTCATTTTTTATGAGGTAACACAAGCCGGAAGAATGTACACTGAACAAAAACCGTCCCAAACCGATCGAAAGAAAAAGAAATAACACATTATACTTAAGGTGGGGAAAAAACATTTATTTTATCGTCTTTATTGTGTATTTTGGAGACTATCTGTCAACTAGCTTTTGAACTGTTTGAGCTGGCCGCCAGTGGTGCTGTGGCAATTTTTTCAACTGAGGCAATACATTCGCACTGCAGGGTAATTTTTAAAATAAGCATAAATAGTAAATAAGGCAAACTAAAACTGGTTATTTTTTTTACTACTTATGCTAGATAAACAGGCGTGCATTTTAAGTTCATTTTGCCAATGCATTGTTTGCAATGTATTTTTGTAAAGTTTTGGTTACGAACAAAAATTGTTGCGGTTAGAAACCAACGGTCAAATACAGTCTAGTTTTCTTGTTATTTACAGTTGAGGGCATTAGTTCTCTTAAAACTGAGGCAGTTTTACATGTAAGTTTTGGGTTTATTCCCGTCATGTTATGGCAATTACTATCCGCAGTTTTTGAACTACTACACTGAGTTTTTTTTTCAAGTTAGGCTCGTAGTTGTGAGCATTTGCGTTTGGTTCCGTTTCTTTAACTGGTCTTGATACGTGTTGTATGCATATTTCCAAGCCCAACGACAAAGTAGATAAGAATATCTGTTATTCAGTTCATATAAACTTTTTTTTTAAAAAATGGACCTTAGGAGTGGCATAGTTTTAGAAAGGCCACAAATTCATGACACATCTGTCAAAGTTTAAAATTTCTTTTACCCAAACACATTTCCTATCCTTTTTCTTGCAATACCGATGCTTCACTCCACAATCGGTCGAGGGAGGTAGAGTGCGTGGCCTCCACATGCATCCTCCTGGAACCTTCTCTTTCTGGCAGTCGGTATGAAAGCAGACCTGCACACGGCAGTCGCAGTTCATCTGGTAATACTTTTTCAGCGCTGCGCGCTGAAACAAAGTAATACTTTCCCATTCCTGGTGCAAGTTGCAGCTAGTGAGCCATAAGCGGTTCTTTATCACTTTTCCCATTAGCAAATAAGCGCGATTGGGTTTGAGTTCAACACCGCTAACGTAAACGCGTGCGTAAGTAACAACATTGTTTGCGTTTTTCTGAACCCCCTCGAGGTTTTCCAGCAGTTCTTTTCCTTTCATCACCCGCTTTACTAAGACTCTTTGGTATCGTACGCTGTGAGTAAAGTATGTCCAAAATGTTTCGCTTCCTCCTGATCCGAAAGAAGGAAGCAAACCTCGGGCTTGGCGTACTTTTTTTCGCCTTGGCACTCGCGGGGGTAGGCTAGGTGGAACACGCCCACTGGGAATAGCTGGAGTGTACGGGCTCATTGACGTTGCACTAACCTCCACTTTTGATTCAACCTCATTACTGCGATCAGTCACCACTTCTGACTGGGTTTGACGCGGAGGTTCAGGTGTAGCTGGAGGTGGAGGAACTTTTCCTGGTTTGGAAGGCCATTGCTCTTTCTTTACCATCGAGACTACTCGGACACGCATCACTAATTAAAGGTTGAAAATAGAAAACACAAATCTTAGACGAACACAAAATTTCTAAAACAAAATCGAGCATCACTCTGGTATCATAAACTGTAGCAGCAGTTATGAGTGTATAATGAAATCTACTTATAAATGTGAAATACTTGTATATTTTTAAGAAAAATGTGAATATATAGCACATTAATTAAACGGGTATACTGTTATCACTGTTATTGTAACTGTTATTGTTTACTAGGATTAATATTAGTAATAATAGTATTATTCAGATATGAAAGGAAGGGGGAGCTTCGTTGTCTTACTTTGGAAAGTAAATTTCGGGTTTTGGCCTCACTTAGGGTGTTCAGAGCAAAATTCCATTATGTTTAGCCTGAAGGTTCATTTAGGGTTGTACGCAAAAAATTAAAAAAAATATATTTAATAGTTTTAATTTAATTTACTTTTCTCTATTCATATAATCAAAATTTTTCTTATAACATCAATACCTTCAGAAGATTAAAACAAAATGTCTGTCCATTGTTTTAACCCTTTCGGTGCCAGTTGTATTGTTGAATTCTCCCAACCTGAGCCCATACTTTTCATTGAACA
>ERZ1740055.4-NODE-4-length-29972-cov-7.593408_pt1 | contig 29972 bp, 6 predicted proteins | sample MGYA00581747_ERZ1740055 | MGnify/ENA primary metagenome ERZ1740055 (study PRJEB43018, sample SAMN04849739) | marine metagenome | isolation source: floating plastic debris | place: Pacific Ocean | collected 2008-08-28 | study: EMG produced TPA metagenomics assembly of...
CTCTGCGCAGGGTAGTGCTTTATTCAGTTAGAAATTAAACAGTGTGCTAGTCTAGATTGGGTGTATGTACCTCTACTCTGCGCAGGGTAGTGCTTTATTCAGTTAGAAATTAAACAGTGTGCTAGTCTAGGTCGGTGTACCTCTACCCTGTGCATGGAAGTGCTTTACTGAGTATGATTGTATAGTAGGTTTTGGCTGGAAAACTTTCGATTCTGACCCCAAATTTTATAAATATTAACAAATAATTATTAATTATCATCTGTTGTCGATATGAGCACATAATATTAGAGTTTGTACGTTTTGTTTGAAATAAAGCAATTTTTGGAATTCAAGTAGCCTTTTTTTAAAGAAATCGGGTGTTATATTTTTGTATTTTTTTTGGATGGATACGAGGATTTCTAGTATAGCCAGTTAAATGCCAGTTTTACTAGCATAATCTGGAAAGGCCTACTGCCTCCCTTCCCCCATAAGTCATTGTACAGCATTTGTTGTCCACGTTTAACATATCTATTTAAAAAGGGTTTTTGCGCAAAAATGAAATAAATAATTTCAAGAACATTTCTAACTGATGTACAAGTAGAAGAACAGCATTAAGAAATGAAAAACAATTGAATTCAAGATATAAGCTCAACCAATTATATGTGACAAAAACTGTCAATCAATAAGCAATCAGTGCAATATAGAGCGTTCTCTTTTAATTACTTTCGTTCTCTTCATAACTAAAGTCACTAAACACAAACTGTTAAATGAGCAAGTTTTATGTTAATATTACAGCTCAGAAAGGGAGATTATAAAAACAGAAAATAAATTCTTTTCATTTTGTTGCTGTTAGAAAAGTTAGGATAAGCCATATTAAATTTTGGGTTTTTGCTGGTTCAAAATTTTACGCGTGTTGAAACCTGCATGTGTGCTTTTCGAGCTATCAACAAAATTGAACGCACTTCACTACTCTATGATTAGTTCTAGTGTAAATACCACTGGTGCTGTCATGTCCAAAACTCACGCTCATTTTTTTCTCCATCTTTTTGAGATCAAATATAAATCAATCATTTTTCAACAATTTTTGTTTTCTCTATCTATGTCAAATAAAAACCATCGAAAATTTGGTGATTTACAAACTAACAGTATTGTTCAGTATTACTATGATACTGAGAAAAAAAAGTGGAGAGGTCATGTGTAGCTTTGAAAGTTGTCACACTTCTGAAATGTTTTCTATATATTAGCAGTCGCTTGCATTTGTGCATGAAGACTGTATAACGAATTGTTTTCATAAGTTATACTGTACAATTGTGGGAGAAGATAAGCTCTCAAGTATCATATTCAGATTAAAAACATACTGCATGCAATGGAGCACGGCTTTTATGCACTAAGATGTAGAAAAACATATTTCCAATAATGCATCAAATAAGCAAATTTTTTCCAACGCTCAGATTAAAATTTGCTCCAGCACTTTTTATACAAGACTCAAAAATGAAATTCCTCGGAAATCTTGGAGGGGATGCCAAATAAAGTTTTAAACAATTATATCAAGGTTTTTTTCATCGTCGCCATGACAAAACATTCTGAAATTAAAACATTCAAAAGTGAAAAAGAATTTATGTTTAAGTCTCCACGAACTCACCGTTGTACAACACACATTCATAGAATGTTTAAAACAACTCAGTCTACATTATACAAGTAAAACCAACCCGAGAATGAAAATCTTAATTTAGATTTATTTGTGCTATACTAGGTGCTGACAATGTGCTGATTCCAGGTAAGAACAAATGAGCACCACGGGGCTCGGCTTGGCAAATGGTTAACCGGCGCTAGAGAAGACCAACCCGTCCCTGCACGGCCAAATTTTAGATAAACGTTCATTCATCAGTTGAATTTGACCTGTCCTAGAGGAACCATCAAACACCTTTTAAGCCGTTTATTTAAGCTTTGCGGCCATCTGGTATAAACATATCCGGTTAACTATCTTACAAGGTTTTATAACTAAAAGCTGACAAACTGAATAAAGAGAATGAATCACATGCAAGCAGGTGATTTTGTTAGTTCAGTTATGACGTTAGTAGAAATAACATTTATGAATGTCGGCTGAAGAAAGTTTGATAATATCTCGATTCATAAAATTTTGCTGTTATTATGTTTTTAAAAACATGTTCATTCCGCCTACATTGACATGCAGGTATTTCTAAAAGAGGCGGCAAGGTAAGAAAACCTATACCTCATTTAAATAGACGAAGACATCAGTATTGAAATGAATTTCTGATATCATGTATGTGAATAAACTGATAGCATAAGACTTCTTTTTGTCCAAACTCCTCGCATGCTCTAAGGGAAAGTCTTATACTTCTATTTTTGGAGTTTTAAAAAGTAAAAGTCAATTCATAAATACCAAATGGTACACAGTTTCCTTAATTTTTGTTTTCAGAAAGAGTTTTTTTGGTTTTGCTGAGTATTTTTAAATAACAAAATCTTTGGTTAGAAAAAGGTCTAGGGAGACTGAAGACAGAGTGATTCTTTTGATAGCTGATTTCATTAAATCTATCTGAGCGGAGTAGCCAGCCAATGGGTCTGCATGCCTGGGACTACAGATTTTTTTGACAAGGTAAAAAATGAGTAAAAATGTTGATCTAATTATTAAAAAAAAGAAAAAAGGGAACAGATCTTTTTTAAAAAACACTGAAAGTGCCTGTTATTGTTACCTTGCATATGTTAGTATTTAGCAGCAGGTACAGTATATGGACTGAGTGAGATATAAGATTAAAATTGTTAGACCGGTGTGCACGTTTATTTTCAAATGCCTATATAAAATACAATAGTGAACTCTCAAACTTCCAGAAATACAACTTGAGAGAAACAAGTTTTACAAATTATCCTGTAAGGAAGGAAAGGGAGGGGTGGAAAAGGCTAACGGATTCAAATCTAGGGCTTACTGCGGCAAAACTGAGATCCTCGCTATGGCACCGTCTAGTTTCTTTTGCTTATCTTTTATTGATGTTGGCTCCTGTTGATAAACTAGTTTTACAGACTTGTCCAACAGAGGCTACTTTTTAACAGTACAAGCCTGTTCGTAGATAGCAAAAATTATGCTGCAGTTTCATCCGCTATCAATTAACTTTGCTTCTTTCTCTCAGTCAATAACCATAGACATTTTGAGTTTCCATGACAAAATTTTGTTATATATACAGTGAACTTAAAATTCGACATCAGATATTCACCTTTAACCACACAACTTTTAAGTTCGGGGGCAAGACTTTTTGTTTGTTTTCCTAGTAAAGAATCAGTATTTAAAACATAGATTACAGGTATTTACTTCACAACTAATCAAGAGTATTCAACCTTCTTTTGTCATGATCAAAAAAGTTCTTACATAGCTTAATTTGCTTAAAGCTTTTCAAAACAGTAAGTGAGCTGTGAACCAAGCCGAGAATCTAAAGGGAATACTCAAAAGAGACAAAAAAAGTTTTAGGGATTAATAACAGCTCTAATTATTCGTCTTCCAATTAAGTCAATAACAACCTTTCAAGATCCCAACCTTCCCGAATATGAAGCATTGACCAAAAATAATGCACGTGTTTACAAAGATGTGTAAATTGTATTTTAGTATTGGTTCCTTATATCGCTTATTGTAGCTGAAAAGGAATAAAACGCTAGCTATTCAATATATTAGAACGTGTCGCTAGATCTCCAGAGAATTCTTAATATATTGTTCACTAACCGTCTTCCGAAACCCCAAATGCTGACTTCATTCTTATTCAGTAGATAGCTGGTCTCAAAGGACCTATTGTTTTTTGGAATGGCAGGAGACACTATATTTTAGATAACCGCAAACTACTTCAACGTTGTCAAAAGGCTTTGAGTGTGAAACCTTTTAATAACATATATGCTAAACATGCAAGGAGAACTCCAAGTTTTAGTATAGTACTTGAAGACAAATTTCAAAGTATGCTGGATTAACAAATTGTTTTCAAACAGTAAACACAAAACACGAATTTTCTTGCTTGAAAAACTATATAATGGCTCACAAACACTTTTAAAAGTTACAAGTGATACGATGAGCTGCTGGTATATACAAATATTTCATGACCAACAAATTTCTGGCAAAAATAGATTAATTATATATAAACTAACAAAGGATGTACACCGTTCCGGTTTCTTAACGCGACAGTCGCGTTACACATTGAAACAAACTGGATTGTGCCAAACATTTAATTGATACACTAGATACACTAGTATTCTCATGAAAGGAACAAATTTGGATTATACCCTTGACCTAAGCTTCCAAACTGATTCCGAACGAGACACGTACATGATACTGGAAGTTCAATTAAACACATGCATGCAATGTTTTTTGGCCTAAACCATGAATCGGTAAACCATGAGGTGTTGCATTTCCGAGGTTCTTCCAGAAAAAAAAGTATTAACCAAAATAAAATCCTAAATTGTTATGGTGTTTGGATAGAACTAAAATAATTTCTAAATAACGATGTTGGCTAGCAAACTAAATATTCAAACGTTTGTACTATAAATTTATCAAAATGATAAACTCTTTGAAAAGATGTTGGTTTTATTGTATTAATATAGCTGAATTGGCATCATATATAAACATCTAAGTTGTACACAAAACTGTAGCTTTAACCAGAATTTGGTCTTGGTAAGCGTAATGTCGTACTCAAAGGATCTACAACAACTTTTGATAACGCGGCAATGAATAGTTTGGAAATTTCATAACCCCAGGCAGGCCTTATAGAGTCCATACTATCATAAAAACGAACCGATGGTCTACAAACAAATCACACTATTTGTAATTCAACGAACGTAACTTTTAGCAGGATTGTAAAATTTTGAAAGAAAGTTTTATCAAAAGATTCAGCTTATATTCCGCGCTTTTTATCTGATATAAATTTTTATCGACATTGCCATTAGAAGTGTAGCAAAGTCAACTATACATATCATGCACTTTTGTTGCTGATGACGCAACTGTACATTTATGGACCAGAATCCGTGCATCGTTGTAAAATAAATCATAAAGCTTTTGAAGTGGTTACTGGCGGAAAAGAGACATAAAAACATAGTTAATTGAAATAACCTTTTCGTCACCAAGTTCAAGGTAACTGCGGAAAGGCCACAACTATTAATCGTGCACTCCCACAAATACACCTTAAATCCGGCATCAAAAACAATTCAGTTGTGTAAAAACGGTGCCAGAACTTTAGAGAAGATGAGCGAGTATATATTGTTTTCTACATCTTTGCTTTATATAAAAGTTCCATTTCTTACTATAAACTGAATTGTGGAGCTTTACGACTGAAATGATTTAAACATATTAGTCTAACAACATTTAATGCTTGACCATCAATGCTTCAATTTCAGATTTAGTCTGAGTGACGCGCTTTAAGTCGATTTAGAGTTTTCATAAAAGAGGTTTTTGGATTAGTTGTAGTTAGCGAGATTCAGTGAGCCTTTTGACAGAGAGTTGACGGCACTTGTTTTTTTTTCATTGAATCAAAACAGAAGTGCCCAGTTTTACTTGCCTATATATTCTGATAAAAGGAGATCTATTATAGAATCTTTGTAGAAAACAGAGTGCCTATAAAACAATGAAAATTTTGTGTTTGTTTCTCACAAATAAACTGTGACTATATAACGGCATCAAGGAGTTTTCTCACGGAATATATGATACACTTTGCCAAACACTTCTTTTTATTGGACTGAATAGGCAGTCATTTTGAACAGACTTGTTTTATTGTTCATGCACCGTTAATTAACTAGTGTAAACAGACGTTAAAAGCAAATGACTTGACCTCGCTTGAATTTTTTTTAAATATGACAATGTAATTTCAAATATAACTTCCATTTAACGCCAAATAGCCGCTAGTCATGAAACATGCATCATAACCAGACTTAGAATGGTGAATACTTTGTTAATCTACTGAACGACTCAAGATCAGTTTAATCTTTGTGAAGTCAAACGTGAGAAGCTCACGACCACAAAAGGACCTTTTTACAAAGGGTGTAGGAAATGGTTTAAACACCACCCGTTTGAGACAACAAAAACCAACCAGTGTATGCGTTAGTTTTTTTCAATCGGAATTCCTCGAAATTTCTCCTTGTACACTTTGGAAATCCACGATAAATTGTATCCTCGTTTGCGTGATAAAGCAAATTATTTAAATAGAACATATTTAGTCGTGGTTTAATGGAAGCTTTTAATTCCTTGCCGCCAATGTTCAATGGTGCAAAAATTTTTCATTAAATGCAAATGAGTATCTAGACGTACATAAATCTACCAGCATTGAGAGTTTTCATTATATATTACAAAATTTACGCAACGGGGCAATTATACAAGAATTCAGACGCCTCAGTTGTTTAACATGAAGTCAGTTTATCGTGTGGTAGTGAACGGGCTCAATGATAAACGATTCTTTCTATCCCGTTAAGTACAAATATATTGAGGCTTTAGTTTAGTTACGCTCGAGTACATTAGGGATTTCAGAATTGAAACATTCATTTGAATCATTCATTTGAATGTTAAACTGTTTTAGTTTTCGGCTACCGCACCTGTCACGCAAAAATCTTGTTACTTTATTTGAGAAAGTGGATGAAATATTCTCTCACGAATGACTTACGCGCCAAAAGCTTAAGTACGGGCTGCATGAAAGCTCGCTTTGTAAGTCTATTTTTCGTCTACCGAGTTAAATCACTAGCGCTCGCTTCATTTCGTTTACACAATCATAACTTGTACCACATGAATACTAAAAATGGTAATTTTTACACTTCTTTAATTAAAGTAGCCCTCTTTGATGGTCTCAGTGACAATGTTTGCGGTATCACTAAAAGAAAGCTGCTTCCCCGCAACTTCAGTAGAAGTTCTTGATAACATCTCGTGATTATTCAGGGATTAATTTATTTTGCGGATTGCTTTGAATACTGGTTGACTTAGCACCTCTTATTACAAGGCCTCTTACTGCAGTTAAATAAACAATGTCAAAAAAACCACCCGCTATCATTAACTGTAACATAGTTCCTTTCTTCAAGTTCAAGGCGTCCCGATTCTTTTCCTCCCTGTTCAACATAACCGCGTTTATAGTCTAGTTAAGAACTCTAATGTTAACAACCAACTTTTTAGAAAATTTTAGCTGCGGTCGCGTGATACGATAGCCGCCGGCAATTTCCGCCATTTTAACGAAATGTGCATATATTAATGTACGCCAGGAAAGTTCCTATTAGTTGTAGTGTATACAAAGGCAGTGACGCCAGCGGGGAGTTGAGACAATGAAATTTCCTAATACAATGTAATTGTCGGCTTATTGTGTCCACTCGGAAGCGTTTTTGATAACGCGTTTAAGTTTCGAAAACGTGTATATTACTGAGTCGGTGCTTCGAGTCCATTGCACAGTCTTAGAACCAGTACGGAAAAGAGCGCGGCCGATACAAGATTGAAGCAATAAAAGAAGATTTCACGCGTACAACCTCATTGAAGGACCACCTCAGAGGTGAGTAAATCTAATTTGCTGTACAAAGGGTATGGAACTTGTCGGATCGTGTTTCAAAGTTGTCAAGAGACGCCCATTTCATGTCAAAACTCGACAACTGGGTACGAATTGTGTCCATGTTCTGAGATTGGGCTTATCGTTCGACAAGTTTTAGCCTATGAGTTTTGGTGACTATGTACTTTTCTGTTTGTTTAGTTATCAAATTACTTGCCATCGAAAGTACATATTTACAGACATATATGATTCAGAGTAAATTGCCGGAGAAAAAGCAATGGTCTTGGAGGAAGAAACAAAATTTAATAGAGTTTACAAGGAAGTTAAGGACAGTGCTACTAGCCTGCTTGTATAGTTAGATAAGGCACTTTATGGGATTATGACTGGTAACAGTGATGCTGTAATAACTGTTATGCGAAAAATTGTCTTTTCTCCAATTTATCAGCGCATACTTTAAACCTTTTTCTTATTAAACTTTTCAAAAACAAAATTTTTGTTTTTTCAATAAACATTTTATGCGAGTTGTAAAAACTTAAGATTTGTACATATAAATGAAACAAAACCCAATTTATGTTTTCAATTTGACTGATATTGGGCTTGCACAGACAACGTTATGTTGATCAGTTTTTTTAGTTGAACAAAAACTTGTTTTTACTTTTCGAAGATTTTCATTTTAATTTTATGTTGTAGTTTAATACTTTAGGCCCGGAAGTTATCATGATCACCACATTGTTTAGCTGCACTCAGAACCGGCATATATCGAAACTTAAGCGAGATATATTTCATATATTATCACTTAAGTACTGTTACTACTAAGGTCTCGATTACCTGGTTGTTATCAAAACGAAACACACTGAGAAATGTAAAAAATCTCATGCTCGTATTTCCGAGAGATGTGTAGCCATTTTAAAATGTTTCATTCTCAAATGAGTTGCAAATCTGATTTAGTTTACATCTTCGTACAACATCTAGTACAAGGTTATAGCTTCAAAGTTTTCGTAATCGACCAGCAGGTTGACTTGCCAGAGTAATCTACCGAATAATTACAGAAAGAAGTAACTCCAAACGTAGCCGAGGAAACTACCCTTAAAACTCTATAAGTTTGGAGCTGAAACTGTTCTTAAACCACTCTGAAATATATCACCATGAATAAGACTTTCACTTTTTGCATGCGGTAAATATTCGACCCTATTGTTCGCGTGACTCGCTGACATTGTATGCCAGCATCAATATTTTAGTACCGCAGCTGGTATAGAATTGGAAACGATGTCTTAAGCGCAGTGCAGTAAAGATTGTTTAACTTCCCAATAGCGAGTACAAGACATCTTTCTAATGTGCGGTTAAAAGATACGATTTCAAATTAGGCTTTAGCATTTTTTTAACATTTGTACAAAATAGGAAATGTATTTGCCAGAGTTAATTAGCAAGTATGTTCTGTGGTAATTATTCCATTCCTTCTTGTTACGCTGTTGCAATACATTATTAAATGCTCGCACCATTTACTCTGAAAGAGTTAGAAACCTTGCGTTAACAACACAGACACCAATTTAAGACCTTGAGCTCGCTAATAACTATTACAAATCGGTTTACATATTTTCACCTTCGTAGGTTAGAAAATTTAACAAATAGCCAACCAACGTAATATTTTTAACCATAAACGACTGAAAAACTAACGAATCTATATTTGTTTATGTCAAACTTGTATGGTGTTTTGATACTGTTTAATGTCACAAAACCCATCCTGGACGTTTATAAAGGTCCCATAGAAACATTTAGGGGAAAAAATTTCTAATATATTTTCTTTTTGTTCTTAATTCTGAAGTGAGATAACGTTGTAAATGCCCAAAATGTATTTAAAATCAAGCAAGCGAAAAATACATGCGTGACTTCCTAAAAGTTGAACTTAGTCAAGTGGAACATATACAGTCTTTCTATCTATATAAAACTACAAAACAGCAATCAAAGTTCTTTAACTGCAGTGCAAAAAGCAATGATACATTTAGCTATTTTAATCAAAAGCAGATCTTCGAAATTCGGCTTTTCTGACAATTTGCAAACGGTGTTGCGATAGAATATTGTACTTAATGATACATGAATAATTTATTATTAAAAAATTAAGTACAAGTCTGATCAGATAAAAACATTTTAAGCCAAGATTGTAATATTAAGCTAGATTTTTCTCTAAGCTGAAATTCATGTTCCTTGATTGGTTTTTGTAACATCTTACGTCCAGAAATATTATAAAATAAGTCGTTAATTACAGTGACCAATAAGATCGCATCACCTCAACTCATTACCAGTTTCACTAACCAAAATAACCCGCTCTAACCGCTAGATCCATATTAAACAATTGAAAAGGCCTTTTGTAATGACCTCTACAAAAACTTAATTTGGTTCTGAAACAAAGAGTTGGCGCCAAGTGGCTTAAACAGTTTTATTATTGTAAAGAATATGTTATGATGTATGAGTAGCAAAGTATTGTGAAGACTGATATAACATCTTATTACCACATTGTTTGTAGGTGAAACTGACAAACTCTTTTGCTTATAAGAATAACATTTCCCAACTTTATAAAGTTACCGCGATGTAGATATTTTTATCATTTTCTTTTTTCGCACACCAGAACGAAGCTGTTGCCCTCTGGAATTGGAAAACAATTTACACAACTTGTAAACAATTAAGTAAGATTTTGATTCTTTAAAGCTTTTGTAAGCATTTTCAAATGCCCATTTTTTTTTCGCTCGCCGCGTGAATATCAGTGTCAAAATAGGGAGACATTTTTGCGCGGCGTTTGAGGTTACTACAACAAAACCAATTGGCGTAGTTACTGAAAAAAATATTGCATGACAACACTGATAGCCAGTTTAAGGTTTGACGTCAAAGCACAGCGAGAAAGAAAAAGAAAGCCTTTGTACGACTACAATACGTCTTAAATAGGACATCTAAAATTTGCACAATACCAGTAGGATGAATGGCATGGAACACGATTAAAACAAACAAATATACAAAAAAAATTTAAAGAGTTTTTACAAGACTGTTACACAGAGTAACAAATTGTTAATAGCATTCCTTTTTTGCATTTTATGGTACGCATTTCCTTAAAAAACCTTTGTACTTAATTAGTTAGACGTTATTTCTAAGTATATATTGACTTGTCCGAAGTAACAGGAATTTTAATCGGAAACTCTGACGTTTTTGTTGACATAATTATTATTATTTCCCGAGGCATTGCACCAAAAGAATCTAAAATAAAACAATAAAACTCTTACGTACGTAAGGCCAAAAATACACAATCCAAAGCCGTGGGTTTAGTTTTATTGCGATAAAATTACCCACTATCAAGTGAAAAGACTAATTATTTGCCTTGTAACTGGTGATCAGTTGTACGTAGACATTTCTTACCAAAATTGCGTAAAAGTAAATTGATTATAATCAAGACTATCGACGAAAGCTAACTGAGCCTATAAGGTTTAAAACTGTTTTCATTTTTGATTCAATTTTATTCCTTGTGCCCAGCACGATAGTATCCTAAGTGTCAATACATGGTATTGTTCTTTTCAGCTTTGTATTTTATAGTTAAAAATAGAAAGTTTCAACGTCAAATACTCAATAGTTTTTAAAATGAAATAAAAGAGAAACTTTAAATATAGCATTCTGTTTTGAAGTAAACTGAATTTTTTGCATTATTTGTTATTAACTTTGAAAAGCAATTTAGCCAAGCGTGTAAATTGTCAATGTATCTACGTCTAAAACTAAAATGAAAGAAAACTGAGTCAGCATGATCTTGTAACAAAATTAATTTTGGAATATAAGCTTCAAATACTAAATAAATTGAAATTGTTCAATTTTCTTGAAACTAATTTTACCAGTCGACGTAAGTGTAATTACTCCGCTACAGCTAACTCGATACACTGATTTATTTTCAATCTTTTAAAAAAACAAAATACAACTTTATCTTCCGTTTAAGCAATTTTATCAGTTTCCGTTGCTGAGCCATAAACGTGTTTATTTTACCAGTAAAATAACTTCCTCAAACGTGCTGCAAATACGAATAAACCGTGCATATAAACTCGATCTTGTAAACGCTGATGACATTTTCCTCTTAGAATGTCAGCTAAGGAGTTAAAAGAGCAGCCGTTTTTTTTTTCTTCGAAAATAACAGCTTAAATTTTAGTGATAGTTTTCTCAGACACAAAGGAAGGCAAAATTTGATACAGTGATGAAACAAATCTGAAACAGACCTGTATTTTTCGTGTGCACTTATACCAACGGAAGAACCTCATTGATGACATGTTTATACTCGCATATACACGGTATTTTGCACTTCCTCGCTGTAAAAACCGCAAATAATCTTTTTATTCAGCAATACTGACCTACTATGGTATGTATGACCTTGAAAAGAGAAGATTGGGAATCTACCACTATTACACTATATGACTAGAGAGGAAACATTGATTTAAAAGTCATATTGTACATACCAACATTGCCATTTTATGTCCCAAATCAGCATAGTTATTAAAAATAAATTACATAAAATTAATTAACGATATATACACTTTCATTGTAAAACCTTTTAGCGTAGTTTGTTTTGTTAAAATTAAAATAAGTTCTGTCAGCTGTTTCATAAAATTACTTCATCAACAACTAAAACCGTGTGCTAAACTTTGAAGTTCTCACTACCAACCTTACTAATCCGCTGGACTTTTAAGATGGATCGTGTTCCAAACAAAAAACTGAAAAAACTATAATTTAATTATTACAAAATAAGAAACACAGAAAAAGATATTACTGACCCCCTACCCGGACTTTTTCAGTTTTAGAAGAGAGTCCTTCCACAAAATTACTGTTCTTTTGCTGGGAGGAAACTTCAGTTTCAAACCTCAACACTTTTATAACTCCATGCTCAGACAGACAAAAATATTATCAAAAAATAATTAAATATTGTATTAATACTATTATTTCCTCGGCAACAAATCGAAGGCGCCGAAATAAAAAGAGAAACATTTCTTCTGATGGAATCTTAAAGATTAGTTTTAATTTTCTAGAGAAACGTTTTGTAGCCTAATTTCAATCTTTTCTGAATGTCAACAAAAAGTTCAAGTGACATTTTGTCAGTTAACAGAGGTTTTCAAATTTTTGAAGATTCAATTAGAAACTACTGATTTCTTTCTTATTGCCTGTTTACCTTTTGATTGCAGTAGTTTATATGCACAATGAGTTCAAGATATTTCCAAGTGAACCCAATAGTATAAACTATAGCTCTTTTACAAAACCGGCATGCACTGAGATTTATTGAGTCACAGCCAAAGACTGTTAAACTATGAGCCAAAGAACTTATTACGACTGAACTACTGTTGCATCGCTAATGTTCGACAGTGTAATGTATCGCCTATAAGCCGCGTTGACAGCCGAAATATGGATTATTAAGCTTCTTGTTTCTTTAGACAAATAGTGTGCGCCCCGCAGGGAGATAAAAACCTGTAGTTTTGCAAATATAGCGACTTATAAAACAAATAAACACCCACTACTTGCATATATATATGCTAGAGAATATTTGAAAATGAAATCCTCATATTGCTAAAGGACTTCCAGCACCGCTCAAAAACGCTAAACGTTCCTATCAAAAAATTATATTGTTTTTATCTCAACCAATGTTTGTGAAAAGCGAGTCGATACCACTCCAAAAATGGTCCAAAAGTGATAAACAAAACTACAGTTTAAATATAATTTACAACACTTACTTGGACTAATTCTCAGTTATAAGTGTTGAATAACCGGATATTTTTATTTAAAATAAACAATTTCTATGTGCAGTTAGTCGACCAATAAAAGCTGTAAATTATCTACAATATACTTGCAAAATAACAGTTTCAGGAGCTTAGATGATCATAGTTGACTGCCACTTTTACAACTTATATATGTTTTTATTGATCAAAAATTAGACTGCTAATTGTATACTTAATCACTGTCCTTCTGTCATGAACAGATCAAAAGCAATCGTGACATAACGACAAAATTTCACAATTTAGAATTTTTCGAAGCACTCAAGGTTTTAAAATAAGCGAACGGAAACGTGGAAGAGAAGATGTAATAGTATGTTCCTAATAGCAATTCCTTGGATACATTTTGCAGTTGGAATAACCACTTACCAGGATTGCAAATATTTAAACTATAATCAAGAAAATAAACATAGTTCAAGCCAGTTTTTAAGATTTTCAAAAAGATTTTATTTTCTCTGTCGTCATAAACTACTACAAAGTCGCGGAAATTATGCAGATTGTGGTTTGAATGGTCAATTCCTTCTTTCTTCATAATTTGTTCCAGATGCAGCAAGGGCTGTCTCGCAGATGTCTTGTTCAAAAAAATGCTGAAGTCTTTTACCACGAAACCATATGCACGTTGTTCACACAATTGGGACAAAAAAAGAACTATGTATTTAACATTTTCATTCACCTCAGCGAAAGCCAATATTTCGTTTGGGATTTCACGAAAGTTAGTTTTTAACTTTCTTCCTTTTTTTCCTGCTGTTTGTTTTATTTAGAAAACTTTTAAAATATATTTTGTGTTTAAAAGAAATGACCCAATGATGATTTATTTCGTGAGTGAATATTTGCATGAGACGATTCAAATTTTTTGACAAAAGAAAACTTTCGAAAGTGACCAGCTACTTACAACTATCGTAGTTGGCTCGAATAGAAATGGCATCCTTTGTTTAATGCCTGAACAGGTGATCTGTAGTTTCTGTTTTATTACTGAAAACAAAAGCTTGAACAAACTGTTACTTTCATACAGTTTTTAAAGTGTTTTTATGACATATAGAAAGCTAAGATGAAGTTTGACTTGTTTCAAAGAGGGCAAAAAAAGAGTAAATTGAAGTTAAGAGCTGCTGATCAGTTGTAGAACTCAGAACGAAGCATATAGTTTTTGCTCTAGGCATTATTGACAGCAAAGTATCTAGTTATTAAACACAATCAAACGCCCTAAAAAATATACTCAAATATAATTATTCACAAGTCGAAGGGTTTGTAAATAAACACGCGCTCTTTTCATCGTTACTCTTTGTGAACAAAACGCCTTCTTAATTAGATGGTATGAAGTACAAAGAGCAATGAGGACTTTTAAAAAAAAATTCTCTCCAGCTTAGAATTCTAAATAAAAAATAGTTTAATGTTGAGTGTCAAAGCAGTTAGAATGCTCAAGAATAAGTAAAGTACCAAACATCACATCAGGGCATGCGGATAAAATTCTGTCAGTTTAAATTCATAAATCAACTAATTTTTTTATAATATCAGAAAACGAAACATTTGAATAATTGTGTGACCTTTTTCCGTCAAAAGTGCTTTAATTTTTCATCTCCAAGAGAATGGTTAGCGAGAACCAGTATCTCCTGAGAGCTAACTTACGATGGATTAGTGCCATGTCCAGGATGACGAATGGGGTCCCCTCAAAGACTCTCATCCGCTTGACATTGGCAAAACCGAAGATAAACGCCTGCTCCAATGAGCAACTAGGCTTCTATAAGAGTTTAGCTTTAGACTAGTTAGCTTTTTGCCGTTTCGAGTTTTGTTTTACTAAGTCAAACTTTCAATGTGAAAATGAAAACTTTATACTTAACACATACGTTCGTGACAAATATGGCTATAGAAGTCTCAACTTGTGCAAAACTTGCCAGTTTTATAGGGGACTTTAGTTAACACAGTTAGTTCAAACTGACAGCTTTTTGTGCAACAGTGACCGACATTTGATGTTTTGAAAGGTTTACTTAGAAAAACTTTAGAAATGTAAAAAATCATTCAAACAAAAACGAGTTTACACTTTTACACCTGTCTAGGAAATATGATTCTTTTTTATTTTTGCCGGTTTTGAATATCACTTCCAACAAATTAAACTGAGCAATTTTGAGGGAATTTGAGGCTTACCTGGAACTGGACTGAGACGATGTTTCGAGTATAAGTATAAGTTAATGCAGGCATTCTCAAGTTTGACAACATGTATTTCTCTTTTGAATTGTTAATATTATGGGTAGTAATAACCTCTTTGTTTTGAATAAGCTATCTTTTTTTTGTGTGTATATTTTCACTTAAAAGCAACTTCAAAAGTATAAGTATTGATCTTCACAGACACATTAGACAAATGAACTTCGAATTAAAAAAATACAATTTTCCTATTTTTTGAGTACAACTTTCTAGTTTTTCAAACCTTTAACAATATTCTCTTCTTCATTTTAAAATAACAGAAAGTTTTAAAAACCGATTTGAGTTAAGAGATAACGTTTTGTGAAGAACCTTTAACGAAATGAAATATTCAAAGAAAAATAGGAAGGCACACAAATCTTTATACTTTATATAGATAAAAACAATTCTTTGCTTCATAATAATTGCAAATACACTTTTATACAAAGAAATCAAACTTCTGGAAATTAGAGATGTCCGTTTTCTTTTGATCACTTGACATGGAATATTTGCTGTAAGGAATCCGAACTTAATCCATGCGCAGCTGGTGCTTATAGGTGAATCCGCTTGGGTTGCGTGTCTTCAAGTGCAGAAACAACACGATTTTAAAACCTCAAACCGTTAGAAAAACGTTTTATTCAAATGAAATTAATACAACCTGTTCAGTAAAGCACTGTTAAAGGCAATTCGTTAAGTGTCTTAATTGCATGAGGGATTTGTATATGTTATCGAGGGCACACTTTGTGTGCCGCGTCAAATTATACAAGTAAGAATTGTCTCTAAATGTTTATTTTCCCAATATTTATTTTCCTGTAGTCGGATAAGGCTCTCTCTTTTCCCGATATCGCCAGCAAAGCTTCAGCAAATAGTATTTCACAAGAAACGTCTGCATCTGACTTTGTTTATGTACTGGTTTGTAATTGGTTAAATACCAAAAGTTTCAAAACCTGTCCTTTTTAAACTTAACTATCTGACTTAACAAACGTCAAATAAAATCGATTAATTTTAGCTGCCAAACACGTCTCCGCGTTTTCGCTGAGTCACGGATAAACAATCTAATGCCACTAAATATCAAAAGAAACATCATCACGAACGAGTGATAGAACGAAAGGCCCACCCCTTCTTCCACTAAAAAAAAGATTTCATCATTCGCGCTTCACATTTCAAGGTGTAAGGAATTTCGGGTACCATTTACCGAAATCTCTAAAACAAGCCGGGTGATCATGTGACCGTAGTCGTATACGACAGGAGAGTTTTTATATATACCTGTCTATTTAAGTGAGCTAAGTATAAAGTTAGTGAAATGTTCTGTTAGCATTTAGTAGGCTTCTTTTGTATGTAAGGTGATCACTTGTTTTATCATCAAAGAATTATTTTTTAGCAGAACAAGCCCGGTGCCCAGTAGATTGATTCAGGCTTATATAAGCAGCCTGAAATCTTTCAGCTACCTGATTTTATTTTAAAAAGACTCAAAAAATTAAAGATTTAGATGATCCAATATGTCCTTAGTCTTTTCACGAAAATTTAAGGCTTACCTTCTCGTAGAGTTTTGATCTGTTATTAAACTGAATGACAGTTAAACGTAAAACCTTGGAAGGAAGGTGGAGCTATGATTAATAAAAAGCCTTATCATAACATGACAACAGCAGTTGCTTTAAATTTCACGATATATATCTAAAACTTGGACGTCACTTTTTTGCTTAAGTTAGAAAAAAATTAGGTGAATGCATATGAGTTTTATTAAAAATTTCGTCAAAAAAAAAAGTCAAAATTGAAGACAAAACTTTTAGAAAAGTTTGAAAGACAAGTAATGAATAACAGAAAGCACACAGACTTGGCTAAATATTGGCTCGTCTTGCATTTGCGTTTGTTTGTCTAATGATTAGTATTGACCGAGTAAAAATTTCCCATTGGTTAAGTTTATTCCAATCATAGAATTTTATATTTTCATGCATCAATATACCTTATTTTGATAGAATTGTATACTGAAAATGAAACTAGCAAAAGAAATATGCATTAATTATTTTTATTTTAATCTGAAGAAAGACGTACATCTTTTTAAAAACTACTCGGCAATTTAAATTTCATCTTTAATTTTTCCACTACAACTATGATCAAATTGCTAGACTTGTCTGCAATATATACATTAGGTTACTGAACAACGAGAGTTGAGAAAAATGTTCTCAGTTCATCGATTTTAAGTATAAGCAGTTAAGTTATAATCATTAACCACGTACCGGAGCAGTCAGGCAGCAAAACCAGACGAAAAATATAAAAATGTCTGTTTATTCGGTTATACGTAAGTGCAATGGTGTATCGGGGCTTTCGCTAAATTGCGCTCCCTCATAACTGTACCGCGACTCCACTGACAACGCCTAATATTTAAACAATGAAACCCGTAATACAATGTAATTGACAGCTTGTTTTGTCTGCAGCCTTCTATTTTAGAAACCTTAGGAGATTCGCCAAAACCGCCGCCATTCAGTTTTCTGCGCGTGTCAGAAGGTGATGAATAGTAGCTTTTGAATCAATTTCTTTGCGAAATTCACTCTATTTCCCTCCCTGACCAGGATAGAAAGACGCACAAACTGTCCGCTTACAAGTTACGAGTTTAACGGGGAGAAAGGTAAGACGGCTCTCTCAAATTCATATCACTTATCAGTTTCTTCCGTATGCGGTAACCGAATTCTTGCACCTGAAAAACTGTTACTTGGTAAAAGTACTTTCAACAGAACGCTATCTTGAGAAAATATACCGTCTTAACACAAAGTTAGCTCGGAATTCATTTTCCTTTATTCGAATAATTCTAGTAAACATAGTTCATTCCTAAAGAATCTATTGACATAGTACGCTTTTGGAATAGCTGTAACACGAATGAGCAATTTTGATCACGGAACTAAAATAGTTAATTTTAAATTCATATTCTTTTGCCGTTTATTTACAACAAGCGTAAAGTGGAGAAGAAATATCAACCAAACTATAGAAACGATATTTGTCGTCAGTTGTTTGGTTGTATCTGCGATAACGTGAGCTAATTTCACCCACGTTGTACAAAGAAAGCCAAGCAAAAGTGTTCGTGACCAAGAGAAGTGACATTCTGTTATCAGTTGAACCCTGTCTACGGATTTCAGTATAATGTTACGCTAAAAGTAATCACCACTGAAACTGATAGCAGAAAACAACCTTCCATATATAGGAACATCTTTACGCCACTTGCTGCTTGTGTTTTTGTTGTTCATGTCGTTTATTTTTATTTTTCCAATGCATGAGGGAAGAACGTGCTTATGGGTCCGTGCGGTAATAACACACACGGAAAGCAAGTTATTTTCCTCGTTGGCCACAGACAAATTAGTACTTAGAAAAGGGATTACCTCAAGTACATCCGGAGTTTTTGTACTGTACTTCGATAATATTGGCTTACATGCAACTACAGTTATCCGATATCAGCCTCTTTATGTGTACAGCTTGAGGAGTCACGTTTCGCGTCCACCCCTCACACATAATGTACAAATATTAAGAAAATGAAAAACTTCGGATGATTGTTAGATTTAGTAGTTTAGGCAGGCTTACACCTTATCAATAGCGAAGGGTTTTTAATGAAATTTCAACTCGTTCATAAAAAGTTTTGAAAACATCATGCACTAAAACCAATCATGAGATGAGCTTAAAGACAATGGAAAGTCAGAAGTTCGGCGATCTTGCGAAATATGTCACTTCGATTTCCAATGAGAAATTTATGTTTCACGTGAGTTTCCCTCAGTTGCAATGCAGTAATTAATTCAGTTTAGAATTCTACTTAGCAGTACATTTTTTTACAATCACAACGAGAAAGATTGATTGCATACTTTTAAAGCACCGAATTTAAGCCACGTTAACACAAGTTTAATGATACATTACATAAAGCAACTATAGTTCTTAGACATAAAATATATAAATCTCAAAAAAGTGTTTTTGAAAGTATTGTATCAAAATTTACAAAACTTATCAATTTCTGAATTTGTTGATGTAATAGAAATTTACTAAATCTAATTTTTGAGAAAACAATAGAGTTATTTCATAGGGTTTTGAACACAGTTAGTTTGCCAATTTCCCAAAGTTAGTTTCTAGCTCCTGAAAGTGAAGAAAAAGAACAAAGAGTTAGAAATCGCAAAAGAACCCTAAAACACGTGTAATTAAATAGAACAGTTGGTGGTGTGTTTTACATATAAATTAATTGCGAGTAAACTACTCAGAAATGTAAACATTAATTTGTAAATGAAATAGGATGAGATAATATTTCACTTTCGTTGAATGGAACAATTTTTTTCCTCTTTTTCAAACCAAAAACGAACAGTTTCGTGTACATTCAATTTTTGTAATAAATCACGAATTAAACTGGAAAGAACGCGTTATGTTTTTTTGTTACTATTAGTAATATTAAAAATACTATATAATAAAATGAAAAAATAAGAAGTTTCCAGGTTACTGAAACAGCCATTAAATTATTTTCAATTGTATAAATCAACGAGAACCTGCGATTGCCAAAGAAGGTAACTATTAGAGCATATTGGCGTGTTTAAATGCACGGGTATCTTTTAAACAACAGTGATGTTTCATTGATTCTTTTAAAAAATATAAGATTAATTAATTCATTATACAGCATTCAGTGCAAAAAAAGAAACAAATTGAAAGAGTGCAGGCAAAGAGGCTCAGTTTAGCAATAAAACTAGCGAATATTTCTTTGTTTACATAAAAAAGTGGAATGAGCTTTTAAAATTGTAAGATGCTTGTAGTTGAATAATTAAGTTTGAAATAAAAGTTAGCTAAGAAAAGAGTGATTGTTTGAAAAACGACTCTTATCCTCTAATCCGATAATGTTACCAGGAAAGAATTACTACATATACTCTTATGTTTTATCATGGATTTCCTAAAATCTGATTCAAAAATTAAGTTTACAAACATTATTACTGCCAAAACGATTCAAGTACACAATTTTTGATCTAAAAAATGTTCAGGTTATATTAAATTCGATCAGAGTTTCCTAACTCTATTGTCTCCTGAAAAGATAAGGATATAAAGTCAAACTTTCTACAACTGTTTATGTGAGGAGTTTTTGTACCCTTTAGTTCCGGATGAATTTATTTGGCAATATCTAAAGGGTTATCTGTTGTTCTGAAAAAACATTCCCCGTTCTTTAAAGACGTTAGTTATTTGATTTTATATCATACTCATATGATCTCAGTTCTGTGGTGAATTACTATCCATGCAGTTATTACAAAAAGATATATATGAAGCAATGCCAATGGTAAAAACAGTGGATAAATCTCAGAATGGATATTTCGTTATATTACAAATGATAACTCCACTTCTCAACATTTTTTTTTTAAATTAATAAACTGCATTTGTTTTAGATTTTATTAACTTAAAAGCAACCGTACTAAATCTGATAATTTTCTCTTAAATTTTACAACGGAAAGAAAAAGCGACCCGCATTATTTATTATTTTGGCAGATCTTTCCTTACAATATATCTACTCTGTTTAGTAAAAGTATCTAATTTTTAGACAAAACTGATTTTTTAAATATTTTGAGGATTTTAGCCGACCAAATGTTCTTAAAACATTCTGTATTCAGTTTTACATTTTTCCAGCAGGAAAATTTTTCTATTTTGAAACAAAAAATTGAAGTTACTTTCTGTTGTATGGATGATTTCTTCTATTATAAAATTAATATACTGATATATCCGTGTGCTTTGCCATATTATACACGAATATGTATAAGTAAAACGTTTACATGTAAAACTTAGCCTAAGACTTTGGTTTCAATTACGAACATTACAGGCGGTTGAGCTTGCACTGACGAACAGTATAGCTGAGTTCTAAACAGTTCACATAATTTCTGTAGTATATACGAACCAAAATTTCTAAGATCTTTCCGCCTCGGCTGTTTCTTAGTATGTTGTAAAATTTTGCAAGGGTATTCTCATATTAATTGCCGTTCTCATAGAAAGGTTCTAATATATATGGAGCTAGTGTGTCTCACAGAGCATTTTATTTATTTCGGGAACTAGTGCTGCATGCTTTAATGTGGCAAAGCATGATTTAAGTTATAAAGTTAGCAAAGTAAAAAGCAATTAAATTTAAAACAAAGCAACTAAAATGTTAGTTTTCTAGATATACGTAATGGTAATATAAAAAACCTCTAGAATTTAACTGAAGAATCATGCTACAAAAATACGTCGTATAAGATTGCATTATATCTCACCCCTGGAAATTAAAATGTTAAAAGTCTTTTATACCAACTGAGCTTGTTACAAGGGTCATAATTAAGGAAGCTTCATGCAACATCGGCAATGGGAGATGTTTGATATATACGGAGTTCACACAATCAGTGCCGAGGGATTGGAATCCACAAACGAACTTTGTTTATTGTCAGAAAAAAGTGTTTGAATATTCAATATGTTTATAACTAAAACTTCAGTTAGTTAACCGTTCGATTCTTTTGATTGCTAAATGATAAAAAGCGGTCCAAGTCTCTCAACCTACGCCAGTCCTTGATGGCTGTTATTGTTTAAAATATAGCAGCAGCGGTTCTTCTCTAATGATTATCAACTCAAAAGTTGTTTTTTAATCTGACATGTGCGTAGAAATCATCTAAAACTTGCTGATTTTGTACAAAAAAAGCCACTGATATTGGATTTTCTGTCACGTTATGGATTTAAAGTTAATATTTCCAGCGACAGCTGTTCTGAGGCTTATTCATTTAAATATTTTTATATATGTAAGCATTCCTACTCAGACAAACTTAGACTAAGTGTTAGGTTTATTTTAAAACTACGTTAAGTTAAACCACCGCCCAAAATCTCGCAATATCCGGCAAGTTTTTTTTAAGAAGTCAAACTCAGTTAAATTCATAGGTAAATCAATACACTTTGACTGTTTCAGTCGCCGGCATATTTTAAAACAAATAGGTATTTGACTAAGAACTAGAGTTCGGGTAATTTGTCAGCATTTAAAATATGCTAGCTGGAGGCTGATGAAGCAAAATTGTAGAAGCGTGCCGTTCGAAAACAAGAAGACGAGTCATTTCCTGGATATTTTGTTTTTTTAGAGTTCAATCAACGATTTTACAAGTTTCCTGAATGTAGCGGTGAAAAATATTTATATTGAATGTTTGCTTAGTTACCTCCGTTCAGAAAAAATTAAAAGTATAAAAGAAAAACACTTTCCAGTGTTTGTGTTGGAATAACTACAATTTAGACAATCATAGGGAATGTTTTTAACTTTTATTTTCATTCAGTGAAATTTCAGCACATGAAACCCACGGACGTTGAAAGCTCACGGAGTCGCTTTGTTAAAGCGTCCAAAACTGGTCATTATATTTTCAACACAACATGCTTGCGGCAGATAAGCCTTTCCTTTAGGTTACTCAAAATTTTAGGAATTTAAATTTTGCTCTCGGGAGAACAAACACCGGCGTTAAATTGTCGCCATTAAAGTTGCTAGTAAACGAACATTGCCGCATTTATTAGTTCAGAAGAGCGGATGCTACAGCTTGTTATAAAAAATGAAATTAAAATTGTCTGTCCACCCTAAGCACACAACATACTGTCTTCTTAAGTGGTCGAGTCACAAATTAAACAAATGTAACTCAAGAATGCAAGATGTAAGTCACGAGTCAAACAAAAATGTCCTTTTAAGACGACAACATTGACTGTCATTCTGTAAAGCGTTTAGACTAACCAAAACTAAACCGGAAAATTAAACCATTGTTGACTTTACCTTTGTGGTTAAATTGGAGTAGTCTTTCAATTTCGTAGTTTATTTGAATTGAAACCTACACAGATAATATTACTCTTGACATTACAACAAACTTTTCTGCAACTGAGAATGCAAGGCCGAAAATGTCTTCAAAATGTTGAGCAGGTCATAGCGGGTTGGGAAAGGTAATGAATCAGTTAATTTGGATGTTTTTTTAATAGAACACTAACACGCAGGTTAACTAAATGTAAAAAGAATAATGTGCGTTTAAACACAACAAAACAAAACAAGAAAATTTTAAACATGTGAAACTACAATCATATTTACAAATTCTAGTATAATAATCGCACAACCAAAAAATGGGTTAATTTTGATAGAAAATTACCACGAACTGTGTAATTACAGTTTTTTTAAAAAGGCAAATGTTTGCACGGTTATCGAATTGGATTGCATTTTTCTTCTTTTACACACAGGCGGTTATTTTTAAGAAATCATTGCAGGTTACGATTAGCTTGTAAAACAAACTTTATGAAGCTTACCATTATTTATTAAATTTAAAAAAAATTGCCCATCAGTTAAATGAATTACATGAAACAGTTGATAACTTTTCTGTTTTGTAAAATGTCGATGTTTTCAAAAGTTGCTTTAAAACTCAGCAAGATGGCTGGTGTGAAAATTACAGCTGTACTTCTACGGGTGATCAAAACGAAATATCATTTATTAACCTTGAAAGTGAAACTTTGTAACAAAATTATAAGGAATAACGCTTATTTGACGCCAAGCGAAGCAAAAGATAACTGATTGTGATTGATAGCGAAGTATTTTGTATATAATTAACTTTCCGTTGCAATTAAACTAAATACACAAAATAAAAAGATAATGTTAAACAGAGCGAAGTTAAGTAACTTTATTAAATATTAAAAATTTCTTGCTGTAAAACATGTAATCATATTTTATCTCCCAAACTATGAAAAGAAACATTTAGTTTACACAATCTATATTTACTACAAAACGATTCAAGCCTTGGTAGATTTCTTACATAACTTGGTGCTAGGCGAGCTAAGATTTTGAAAGCCATAATGTTTTAGGTATAAAACTGAAATAGCTATTATGATTGGCAATTCTTGGCGGGCCTTTGAAATTCACTTACAACTTTGAATCAATTCAAATCTTAGTTTTTCTTCTATGTTTTTAAAAAAAACTTCGAATTTACAAGCTTTCCTGAACAACAAAAATGGCAATTACAGGCACTGAAGAGGAAATGACAAAACAAGTTAAAGCTAATAACAGTTTCTTTAACGTAGCAAGACAAATAGTAGGTGACGTAAGACCAAAGCCTTTAGAGAGACTGCGGATGTTGAAGGAAGTAATTTTGTTACCTCGAGCTGAAGAATTGTTTGGAACCCTTTTTTTGGTTAGCAATAAAAATATTTCCCATGATATTTAAGAATATTATTGTTACGGAGAAAGAAGACCTTAAGCCTGATGTCATGTATGCGTCTAATCGGGAGAAGATGGTATATTATTCTCATTGTATTTACAAACTTTTGTAAAGATTTAGTAAAGTAGGGTTAAAATTGGTAGTGAATTATCAACATGGGAGATATTAAAGACTAAGACAGGCACAGATAGATAGATAGATAGATAGATAGATAGATAGATAGATAGATAGATAAATAGATAGATAGACTTAAATGAATCTTATGATTGTGTTTGTGTGTTGTTCTTGGGTGTAAAATGCTTTAGGAACTCAGCTCTAAGCCAGCTGTTCTATTTCCCAACGAGAGAATGCATCATTACGGTCATTGTGCAAACACACAACCTGTTCAACAATAAGCTATTTGAAAAACAAACCCCTGAGGTTGATAACTTAAACAAAAAAAAAGAAAACTTCAAAAACTTGTTACAAAAGTTTAAGCATGTTTTCAAAATTTAAATAATTCTGTTCAACTGATTGTTATTTCCACCTTTGGGTGGTTGTTAGAGCAGTAAACAAAGTTCTTTAACAAAAACTAACCTATTATGTAAGCTAATTGAACTTTTCAACAACGATCGTTTTACCGGAAAATATTCAGCAACGTTAAGAAAAGCGCCAGGAAACTTCTCTAAGTTATTATTCTTTTAAATCAAGGTGAAATAAACGTAATACAGTTTCCTTGCTAAAGCCTTTTGGAGTCGCCATATTTAGTCGCAACAGTGATTTAAATCGTTTCAATAAGTTTGCCAAGCGACTCGGAAGCAAACATGGATGGCATCTTTAATGCATACACACCTAAAGACATGTAAGTAAGAATTTTTTTGAGAGTTAAAAAAGTGCAAACCACTATGATGTGTTGGTGGATCAGTATAAATCTACTTTTTAGAGTACAATTGTAAAAGTACAATTTCTTAGAGCTCTGTTATTGTAACTTTAGAAATTAAGCGCATGACATAAAATGATAAATGATTATACTTTGTACAGAGTTTTAAACAGATGTTAACTTGCTTTTGAAAAAAGTATCAATGCATCAAATTTCAAATCTTGTAAAAAACTCTTGGATTGGGGTGACTTTTCAAAAATTAGCCTTTTTATATGTCACATGATGAGTATACTTTCACATGTCTTACGCTACTGTTAAATGAAACCTTTTTATGGCCTAACATATTTTTTCTGGCTTACGAAATTTTTCATGAGTAGTTTTTAAGCCTTCGACGCTAAATCTTCCGAGATGCAATCATAATCTTTAAGCACTATGCCAAGATTGTCAGGCCAAAAATTAGCTTCAATTCACGAATGGTGCAGTTGCAAGAGCTCACGGTTGTTTCTTTCTAAATATATATATTCCGTTAAATCGCTGCCTCAGGCTTCACAAAATTCGTCACAGTTATAGCCTTGCCTTTAGTTTACTATAATCTGTTTAACTATGAACTAATATAAACAAAAAGTTTGTCAATTTTATGTTTGCCCAGAACTAATATCATATTCACTGTTGTCATTTCAGAATGAGTGATATGTTACCGCAAGGAATATCTCCTGGTAGTGCATTATACCACCGTATTCCTAAATGCGCCCGATGCCGAAACCATGGCTCTCTATCATGGCTCAAGGGACACAAACACTATTGTCGCTATCGAGACTGCACCTGTTCCAAGTGCTTACTTATAGCTGAACGGCAGCGAATCACAGCAGCTCGAGTGGCTTTGCTGCGACAACAACGAAAGAACAATGAAATGCAGATAAAGTTGGAAAACAAATCTGATTTAGATTCGTCTCAGACGAACGTTTACACAAAGGAGGAATCATTTGATAGGCCATCTATGGTATTAAGTCATATCACTGCACTCTCAAGAGATGAGGATGAAGGTAATCAAACCTAATGATATTAGCCAAGTAGTAGTAGTAGTAGTAGTAGTAGTAGCTGCAGTAGTAGTATAGATAACTGAATAGAAATTTTAATAAGTAACATCAGTGATGAAATGTTCAACCCTGTTTGAAATTCAAGATATTACCCAATGCTTAAATAATTCCCAAGGGAATTCGTGTTTCTACAGTAGCATCATGTGAGCCTCGCCTATCAATATCTCGCCAATAAATGCTATTTATGACGAAATATTGTTGGAAACTTGTCTTACTGCAAAAAATCACAAGTGTTTTTAAAATGGATTGATTATGATAATTTTACCGGTAATACTTATAATCGTTATTTCTAGTTTGACCATAACGTTTCTAGCCAGTCACACTGTAATGAACTTACAATGTTGTTTTGTATTGTTCCAGACGATGATATGACCGATCAACCGCAGCAATCCTCGGAGTCTGAGGACGAAAAAGACACCATGATGGACAACAACAACCAAACTAGGCAGCGGTCCGGCGAAGCGAACTGTTCGCCAACTCTGCCGGATGGAATTAAAATCAAAGAAGAACCGGGTAAATCTGACATCGAAGACGAGGACGAGGACGGCGAAACGGAGTCAGAGGCAAAAATGAAACCAAAGTTTGGCCATTCTCCAAGTCCAAAGCAAAATGGAGAACATCTTTCAAGTGACGAAATTAAACGCGACACGCCTCGACTGTTATCAAAAACCACACGCACTTCCGAAAGTCCTGGACAACACCAGAAGAAACTTCATCCAGATCCGATGGGTTTGCTTGTTCGCGCATTCCCAAACCACTGCCGCAGCGTTTTAGAGCTTGTACTTCAAGGATGTGGAGGGAACGTGGTCCAAGCAATAGAATGTCTCCTAGAAAACCGTGATGTAAAGAAACAGCCAATTCAAGTTCCCACACCGGTTTCTATAATAGCAAACATGCCAATGCACATGTCTCCAATACCACGTGACATCCATCCCGCAATACACAGCGCGTCGCCTTTCTTCAGGAAACCCGACCCATTCCCCACGTTCTTGCATAAGTCCTCGTCCACGCCACCATATCCTCCACCGCTTCTCAAGCCCAAGGCACAGCTGAGTGGATATCCTTTCTCAATGGAAGCTGTTCTAGCGACGCCACCTGCTAACTCACCAGGGTCCCCTAAGGATGAAGCCCATCCGTTTAATTTCTGCACCAAGTGTGGTCGTAGGGCTAATGCTTCGGATAATTTCTGCGCTACGTGTGGACACAAGTTTCAAAAATGACGTCCTTTCTTAAATACAGTAAAAACTATTAATTAGTGCAGTTTACCAGAAAGCAATCTTTTCAAACTTTTACACCAATTCTTCCGAGTTCTAAAGGGAAACTGAATTTCATAACTTTGAATTGTTTTTTTGCCTTAGATTTTTAGAAAGTTTGATCGTGAAGCGTAAATAAGTACCTCCATAAAAGACGAAATGTTTGATCTCAAACGCTGATCTTTGTGTACAAAAACCACCAAGTGGCTTTTTTAGGGTTGTAGCTCCAAATTTGTTAGTTTCTTAGAAGTCGCCTCACTTAATTTAAGTCAACCATTCGTCCTTTCTTTCACACACGCGTCCAAACGCGCTCGAAGTTGAAATATTTATTAGTTGTATTTAACGTTAGACAAGAAAATGTTTCAAAAACATTGTCAAAAAACAAACAGAAATGCTATCTCAGAGCGATAGTATGGTATCGCTAGTTAACCAAACTATTTGCACAAGTTTGTACATAAAGTTAGACGAATATTTTTAGTAAACAAAAGGAAAAACCTTTTAACTAGTTAGACCGTTAATTTAGATACCCTGACAGAAATATATCAAGGAACTGAGCCAAAACAGGAAAATAAAATATTTGAATGTTCATGTAGTGGAAATTCCCATTCAAATACTATGGATCATGATTTAAAGCCAATCATATCCGATTGCAAAATCTTCTAAAGAACAAGCTAGTAAAAGTGACCATCGTTAGACCTCGCCGGGGGGAGAGGGGAAATCAAGAAGGGAGGGAGGGGTTAATAAGACATTATAAACTTTCCGTCTGTGAATCACTGATGCTTAGAAAAATTTCCATCGCCCAACAAGATTTTCATCTAGTGCTATTCCAGTTATCGCTTCTTTTTCGTCAAAAGTCGCTTGGCTGCAACAGCTTCTTACCTCGTGTTTCTTAACTGTGGAATTATCTTCCATCTCAGTTCCTTCTGAATGTAACCTCGAAGAGTTCAAGACAAATGTTTATTGATATTTGTTTTAGGGCTAACTTCCTACTATATACCTTCCTATACCCTGCATGTACTGGTTTTCAGATCTTGTAAGAAACTACTGCTCTAAATATAAAAAGCAAATAATAAGAAAAACAGCAAGAGGAAGAGGAACTGATCTAAAAAAATATAAGGAATATATGAAAAAACATCTATTAAAACATTTTCCCTATGATCCACTCGTCAGTAGAGCCAAGAGATAACTCATATTAAGGTTTGCTGTTAAACGAAGTCTCTAGCAAGCATGATCGAGTCAGTGCATTATTGAATTCCAATCGATCAGAGATAACTCAGCTTGTGAAGAAACGATAATATAAAACATAAAAAAAAATGCTGTAACAATTTCACAAAATAGTTTATCTCATATGATAAGGCAGTATCCAAAGATAATAGAAACCACTAGCAACGAACGCAATCCTAATTTCGTGCTGTGGGCTGGGTCTCTTGTCGGGTTGGGTTCCAATGGCTATTGTCCTGTGTGCTCTATGGGCTGGGTGTCCTGTGTCCGCGAAGCAAAAAATGTGCCACCCCACATAATAGACCACTTTCATAGATGGCGACTATTTTAGTATTCTTTTTTCTGTATTAAAATTTGCCTGGCTGGCCTCGTCTTTGAGTGAAAAATTCAAAAGAATATTTTAACCCAAACGAGGCTAGCAAGGCAAATTTGAATATAGACAAAAGAATACTTAAATAGCCGCCATTTATGAAAGTGGTCAATAGTTTAGTGGGGCGCATGTCTCGTTGAAAGGTAGGACGCTATTTACTAACAAGTGCTGGAATTTCACTTCAGCTCGTGCCACCCTCAACGGGAAAATCTTCGTCAATTTAGAAGGGAGGGCTCAACTTTTGGCGAGTAACAACGATTACAATTTTCTTTTAACGATATAATATTCCTCGATTTTTTTTAGTCATTGCTCCTGATTCATGAGCTGATTAAGTTACGGAAAAATTCACGGAAAAATTTCCGTATTGGCGCATATTATATAACTATTCAACCCTTACAACCAAACCCTAACTCCTATAGTAACATACACAATGAAACTGCATGCGTAAATAACTATGCATCAGTAATGAAATTACTGTATTTATTAGAATAAGCGCCCTGGGCGCTGATTAAATTTTTTGCTTTTTTGGGTGAGCGCTTATTCGAGGTGGGCGCTAATTC
>ERZ1740055.5-NODE-5-length-27283-cov-7.878250_pt1 | contig 27283 bp, 6 predicted proteins | sample MGYA00581747_ERZ1740055 | MGnify/ENA primary metagenome ERZ1740055 (study PRJEB43018, sample SAMN04849739) | marine metagenome | isolation source: floating plastic debris | place: Pacific Ocean | collected 2008-08-28 | study: EMG produced TPA metagenomics assembly of...
GACAAAAGTAGTAATTGGACTTTTTTTTTGCAATCACCATTAGCAGGATAATGGCATTTTATAGATTGAAAAAGACCACAACTGGTAATACTTTAACGTAGCGATATTGGTAGTCTGTAACGTGTTATGAATGTTTATAGAGAACTCACCTTGTTCAGCGTTGAAGCTCAACGGGCCTTGCAATCGGCCTGTATTCTTATCGGAAGAATGATTAGCATCCTCATCATCAAGTGAGTACACGTGTTGATTATCGGGCTCGGAAACATATTCTGATTGTTTCCTTCGCTTTTTCTCTTTGTTTCTCCTCCTCCTGATTGTTACGATCACCCCGCATATGATACATGTCGAAACCACAAACACTACAATCGCTGTAGAAATGATGATAATCTCTACCACTGTTATACTCTCATCCACTGCAGTTATGCATTGTGGGAAGGGATCGTACGTTCCATGTAGTAAACACGGTTCCACCTTCAGCAACTTTTGACAGTACAGTGCAAAGAGGCTCACAGACAGCTTATAGCTTTCAATAAGCTCAGAATTGGCAATATCCACCAGACAGGATTCATAGTAGAACAATGCTTGTGAAGGCAGTTTGTTGCTGCAATGTTTTCTTAAGGGGAGGCCGTAGAACCATTTGTAACACGTTGTTTTAGCCTCAACCTCAAAGCTGTTGTTATCAAATCGTAAAGTGTAGTTGGTTAAGGGCTTTACAGGTACGCCCGACGGCAACCATTGAGGAATGTTTTTCTCTGGTTGTGTAAGGAATGTTGCTGGTATTCTAATACTACGATTTGGAGGCAGGCTATCGTCATTTGGTATAACTGACAACGGATAGTAGGCGGAAGCCCGAGCCCTACGGCCATATCCTTCATCCAAAGGTAGTGATAATACAAGACCGGGTAAGTAGGAATCAAATTTTATGCTCTTTAAAGCTTCTATCTCTTTTTCATTTTTTGCATACTGCCACAATCGCAGCTCGTCCAAGCATCCTGTCATATCATAATTTATTATCGGTTTAGAATCAAGAAAGTAACGGCCAAGAACCACGGCTCCCGCGAGGGAAAAGTATTTCCCGGTTTGAATGTTGTACTGAGTTGACGAGATAACAACACTTCCAGTATCTACAAACACTTGCATGCGGCCGTCCCTGCTTCGCCACGTGAGTGTCAGATGTGCCCATGAGCCAACGTCCAACCTAATTCTCGAGACGAGTTTGTCTTTGCTCCAATAAACATTAAATCCATTGTCATATACCAAAGCTAAGGTACCATCAGGCATAGGAACTGAGAGCAAAGCATGCCTTCCCATGACAGGATTGGAAACCTGTGAATGATTGCCTGGAACACATAACCGAGCCAGATCTTTTCTTTCGGTAACTAAGCAAACCCAGACCTCTAATGTTATCTCGGTGAGGAATGGCAGAGATGGTAGACCACTGAAAATAAGCCAAGTGACTGACATATCAAGCGTGTAACTTGCTCCGGTAAAATGGGTTTCTTCTTTGCTTTGAAGGATACTTTCCTTATCTTGTACTTTTGATCTAATATCAATTAACCTGTCAATTTCGTCTTGATTAACAGGAAACATTATCTCTTTGCTTCCTGTCTCGTTGTGTGCATTTCCTAAGAGTTTTGTTACTCGGTATCCCAAAAGTCCTAAAGTTCCGTTTAGTTTTGATCGCGGTGTTTCTATAGCAAATCCCATTTTTCCATTATAAAACAAAAGAATTACTTTTGTTTCTTCTGAAAAAATAATATCAAGGATATTCATCGACAGCCATCGATAACGCACACTTTCTCCAACTGTTCTCCATTCTCGATATTTCTCCATAACTGTTGTTACTTTCTTTATATTGTCCAAAATAGTAGCTTTAAGAACAGAACCGTTTGTAAAACTGAACGACAAAACTAACACTGAGGATCTCATTGTGATCTCCTTGATCATCCTGCACGAAATCTTGTTGTTACAAGGGACCTGAACGGTCTGGATTTGCACCTGCTCTGTATTTAGCAGTGTAAAGGCGCCAGGGACAGAAAAATGATAGCTTAAACCTCCCGCTGTCGTAAAATGGGGATCGCCAAAGCCTACTCCAATACTGGCACCTGAGCCGTTTCGATCTACAAAATCGATTGCTATGGAACAGTCAGATCCAGTCCAGCCGTAAGTACAAACACTGCACGGAGAAAAGGTCGTTCCATCTTCTCGAGTAGTGTTCCCGCTCCAATGAGGTTCACAATGACACGTCCCATTAACAGGATCACAAAATCCATGCCCATTGCACACATTCAATAAGCCACCTGGACACAAGCTGGAACAAGTATCACCCCAATACCCTTGTTCACAACCACACGTTATTTCTCCTGAAGCATTTGGAGCATTCATCGCTCGGCCAAAAATACACCGTAGATCACAGCGACTCCCGATCCAGGGAAACCACCTTTCAGGAAAATGGTGGCACAATTCTTTTGCCGGCCATGTGTCTAGTTCGAGTACAGAATGGCAGTAATCCGCATATAAAACCACAGCATAAACTGCCCAGCTCTTTTTTCTTGAAATGGCGAGATCATTCAGACACACTTTGTAGTAAAACTGAGCAACTTGAATTCCGAGGTCCTTACATTTGTCATAAAGAGAGCTGGAAAGTATCAAAGAAAAGCATTTCTGTTCTGCTTCTAGCTGTTCTGTCAGGTCTGACGGCTTGTATTGAATGACAGGAGTCGGAATGTCAGCATCAGAGAAGATCCAACGTGGTTCATGAAACTTCACCACATAAAGATGGGAACTAGAGATTAAGTCTTCCACCACCAACTGTTTTGCTTGATTGAACTTCCAAAGGTGAAGAAGGTCAGGGTGCTTTTCAAAATTCACATTCATTCGCCAAGTTCTGCGGATTAAGTCCACATTGGTGGGTCTTTTCCAAATACGTAGTTCATCAATCTCTCCAAAAAATGTGGAAGCAGGTGGAATACCTTGAACAAGTGATGATTGCCACTGACCCAAAGTCATTACTCCGCCATCGGGAAACACATCATTGTCAAAGTGGACAACTTGAATGGACAATTTACCAAATGATGTAAAGTGATAAAACTGTAGTACACCAACAAAGCGCTTGTATACTAAAGTGATTTGATTCCATTTTCCAACCTCATTCATAATCCCGGTATCAAAAACTTTTTTTCCATAGATAATCTTTATTGAGCGTTCATTGGTAACAGCAAATGTGTTTTTGTGGGAAAAAGCCAAGATAACCCCACCGAATTCGTGTGTCTTCACAAGAAACTCTATAGTCAGAATATTATTTTGCGCAATGAACATTGGCTGCGAGCGCACAAAGCTGTCTTTAAACAGTAAACAAAAAATGCCCCCAGTTATAGAACGATGTTCCTTATAAGAAAAGTTATATATGAATAAACTGTCGTTGAGAGCTACAGCCGAGCTTAAGGCCATCTTGTCATAATAGTTCCCAATATTTGTTTCATTTAGTCCCAATGTGTAATCTTTGCAATGACCAAGAAGACCAGTAGAATTTTTACAGTATTTATGTGGTAATTGTATCTCCATCCCAAGACTTCGTTCAACACTAAGAACAACTTTGATTCCGTCAACACCATTGATACTATATGTGAAGATTGACATACGGGTCATTGTAAAGTAAACTGACAGGAAAGTTCTGTGGTCAACTCTAATACGTTTTCCATTGAGCCAGACTAATGGTATTCCACCATTGGTTGTTTGACGCGTCGATATCGGTGCTCGTATTGTTACTGTAACGTTCTTATATCTAAATGCAATTGCAGTTGTACATAACGCCACGGGTACATTATGATATTCACAAGGGGTACGACGGAACTGTAACAGAAAGTTGTTTAAGGTATTTCGAATCAGATAAAACTCGCCGTAAGTGCGATGGAAAAAATGCACTCCAGAAAAAGTACTTAAAAACCCAAACTGACCAAGGGATGCAAAGAACACTGTTTTAGAAGTAATCTCGGCCACTGCAAATTCGCAACTGAATCCATACCATCCAACGGAGCAGCTGGAACAGTTCTGATCTCCTCCCCAGTTAAGCTCACACTTACATAGTCCATTTTCTCCTTTACATCGTCCATGACCATTACAAGTGTTTAATATGCCTCCAGGACAAAGTTTGGAACAGTCTTTACCCCAGTAACCCTTATCACATACACATGTTTCAGGATTGTTAATATCTGCAGAACCAAACACACATCTACTGTCACAATCATTACCAATCCAAAGAGGAAATGATCCCTCTCGAAACTTATTACAGAGTTTCTGAGCAGGCCAGATGGTTAGATTTAAAGCAGTTTGACAATAGTCTGAAAATGAAATCACGGATGACAAAGCAGCACTTATGGTTCCTTTGCTAGAAATGTCTTTCAAACACACAATATATCTGAAATCACGTACTGCAGATAAACGACTGCAATAGAAATTCAAAGGACCTTCATAGAATAGTTGAATACACTGTGATTCTGCCATTTTTTGTTTTTTCTTGTCGCGAAACATCAATTCAAATGACTTGTTGGAAGAAGTAAAATTTGTTTGAATGATTGCATCTGAGTACACCCACTGGGGTTTTTCCCAGGGTTTATGCGGAACAAAAATATGCTCGTCGGTGACTAAATTAAATACAATATTGCCTTCTCCTTCAATAAATTTCCACAAAGCTGACACATGCATATGGGAAGGAAGAACATTCATTTTCCAGTTTTGCTGAATCAACACAGGGTCAAATGCTTGTTTCCATACACGAATCTCATCAATCAAACCTGCAAATGAGACATTTGTACGAGATTCGGTGTCTCCTGGTGATGGATCCCACTGGCCAAGTACAAGAATTCCGCTTGATCTAAACACGTTTGCAAGAATTGTAAACTTTCGTCTTTGGATTGTGCCTTCCATACTAAAATAGTAAAACTCCAACGTCTTTGTTTTGTGATACCATACCATAGATACTTGACACCAAATACCAACCTCAACCTTGACTTGAGTATCAAATTCCTCTGATCCATAGTTGATAACAATATTGTTATTAATAGTAATAGCAAAGGTAGTTTCGGCCACAAATGACAACACTGTTCCTCCTAATTGGTATGGTTTAAACAAAAATTCTAAAGTAATATCGCTTCCAAAAGGAAACGCTTTGGAGAGAGGAAGCGTTGCTGCTCCAGTTTTGTTGAAAAACATTGCGTAACTGTTTCCTGCAGGAACTGCAAATTCATGATACTGTTTGTAATCAAGAACAAACAAACTTTTGCTCTTAGTCACTTCAAAAGCCATCGAATGTTCCTGGTTTATATCATGTTGTGTTGTATTCAGAAGGGGGGTCACTAGTCCAGCAGCTTTCCCAAAGTCGTTTTGTGGGTTGCCATCACAAGCTCCCAAAATTCCAACAGATTTGTAACAGTAGGATGTGTCGATGTTAAACTGAGAGCTAAGGTACTTGCCGTTAACTCTAATATTAATAACAGCCACATTTTTCCAGACAACAGCAAAGTGATTGTTAGAGTTTAGCCGTAGAAAGATATCACTGTGAGATGAACTTAGATTTGTTATCTGTCCAGTGAAACTGACCAACATGTTGTTCACCCAAATAACTGGACCTTGTTCATCCTTATAAGGTGCATGGAATACTAAAATGTCTTCTGATATTTTGACAGCTATAGCATTAATGCACACAGCCTGTAAATGACATGGTACTTGACGAACTTGGACGGTAAAGTTTAAAGGTGATTTTATCAAATAGAACATTCCTACACTAACGAAAGAAAAACTACAGCCATCAAAGGTTGTATAATCAGCTCCTTGGGTGCAAGAAGCGAATGCGATTCTTCGATGAGGAAGAGATGCCACGGCAACTGAGCAATCAGATCCAGTCCATCCCGAAGCACACTGACTACAGTCATTCTTTCCATTCCAATTTGTGTTACATTGACATTTTCCAGTCTTACGATCACACGTTCCATGATTGTTACAAGGCTTGGAAACGCCACCTGGACAGACTTGTGAACATTCATCTCCCCAGTATCCTTGTTGACAGAAGCAAAAGTCGTTAGCGATTTTAACTCCAAACATACATCTCTTGTTGCATTTAAGACCGAACCACTCAGGAAAATTCTCACCGGGAAATTCGTTACATAAGAACTGAGCGGGCCACCTAGCAAGATTGTAGACAGATTGACAATAATCCGCAAAAGCAACAATAACATCTAACGATTTATAAAGTGATTCTGTCTGAGAAACTCTGCGCATGCACGACCTGAAGTAGAAGTCAAATACTCCTTGTCCGAGGTCGCGGCAGTCAGTATTAAACTGTTTTGATCGAAAAATGCCATCACAAAATTTCTTTGCCGAAATTTCAAGATCTTTATCCCTGAAAGGAAATGATGGTTTGGTTAAATAGAAAGGTTCCTGTAGTCTTAGATTCGAGAGACGCCATTTAGGAAACCTCCAGGGTTTTCTACCAAAGTGGAAGTTTATTCCGGCCACAATATCGCGTGCGTAATAACCACCTCCTTCTGAAAATATCCACATATGAGCTAAATCACTTGTTCTTGTGACACGTCTTTTCCAAGTCTCTAACATAACAGCTGGGTGAAAGAAGCGAGTCCAGATGCGAACTTCGTCAATGAAACCCACAAAGATGGTGTTTGGCTGAATTCCAGTTCCATCTAGAGAAGGTTGCCATCCTGCTAATGCTAGCGTTCCTCCAGGAACAAAAATATCAACTCCAACATTAATGTCGATCCTTCGTACCAAGCCATCTGAGTTAAAGTAATAAAACTGCAAGATTCCATTAGATTTCTTAAACACGATATTAATTTGACACCATAAATTTAATTCTGCCTGGATCTTTGTATGGAAGACATTGTTCCCAAACGAGATGCTGTAGTTTCCTCCAGCACTGGTCACAAAAAATGTTTTCACATTTGCGTACGAAAGAACTACCCCAAATTGTACCGTCTTCAGCATAATTTGGATTGTAACATACTCGCCGCTGAATGCGCGAGAGATGGGGGAAGAAGCAACAGCAACGTGATCTAAAAAGAGTCCATAACCGGTGTTTGTATTTCGTTCTTCTACCGTTGCTCTGTAACTATAGTTGAATAATGAATTACATTCCTTAACACTTAGTTTGTTTAACAAGTTTTTAATTTCTTCGTTGCTGGCATCTGCATTTTGATTTGCTTGCTTTGTACCAAAATGATTTTTAGGCAAATGCACGTCAGAACAAGATTCCGTTGGTATGTACTGTTCGATGAACTTTCTATTACATGATCCAATAAGTCCATAAGAATCCTTGCACAAGATACCCGACACTTGAAAATTGATATTCAAGTAAAGGCCATACACTCTTATCTTTAAAACAAAGGAATTTGAGGAGCCTGTTATTAAAAATAAACCTGTCGACACTTTGACGATAGAGAACCCGTAAGTTGCTTGATCCAATGTATTACCGTCATTATCAATGTCAGCGATCTTATCATCCAGCCAAATAACAGCATTTTCGCTTGTGCGGTATGGTCCTTGCACTACTAATGAATGGGACCCTTTACGCAAAGCCAGGGATCTGATGCAAGACGATTCTTTAAGGCAGCCAACAAAACGTACTTGAATTACGACATCTGTGTGAACTGATTTCAACAGATAGTATTCTCCAGCAAGTCGCAAAAAGTAACTGACTCCATCTAGGGTGGTGATGTATCCATCTAAGAATAAACTACCAGTTCCACTTAGTCGAGAAGTTGGAAGTTTAGATTCTGCAAGTGAACAGTCTTTTCCTATCCACATATCAGAACATTTTGAGCAAGTTTTGTCGCCTCTCCAGTTTATTTCGCAGTCACATAAACCGGTTTTTGAATGACATAATCCATGTTTGTTGCAAGTATTCTGACTCCCGCCTGGGCACATGTTCGAGCAATTAGTACCATAGTAGCCTGGATCACACTCACATTCATCAATATTCTGTTTGGATGCTTTGCCAAAGATACATGGAGTTGAGCAGTTCACGCCTATCCAATCTGGAAACCTTCGTCCTGGAAACTGATTGCACAAAATCCTTGCCGGCCAGTAATTCAAATTTAGGGATGCCATACAGTAATCAGCAACAGCTATTACAACATCCATGGATTGAGACACGATTCCACTTGAAACAATTGCATCAACACAAACACTGTAGTAAAAGCTCAGTGTAACATTAACACTTCCTAGTTTGGAACAGGCTTTGTAAACAGGACCTCTAAAAAGAAGCTTGAGGCATTCCTTCCTTGCGGTTGTTTTAAGAACATCGTTCTTTTTTAATTGTTTTGACTTAACGATGACTTTTATGGGAGCGTCCGAAAACATCCATTTTGGCGCTTTTAGGGGATACTTAGGAAACTTGAAATGGTTATCATTCATCAAATCGAAGACAGCGGTTCCCTCTCCTTCATCAAATTTCCAAAGTCCTGTTAGTGAAGGAATTCCTGGTTGTATATTTGTTCCCCAGCTTTGTTTAACCATAGCGTAATCATGCATTTTTTTCCAAACCCTCATCTCGTCTACATTTCCTCGAAAAACACTACTTGGTTGTATTGTTTGGGTTCCAGATGGTGGTTGCCAGAGTCCAATAGCTAACGTTCCAACGCCGATGAAGGGAAAAGTCTTGAGAACAAATCTTTTTGATTTGACCAGCCCACTCGAACTTACCAAGTACACAAACATCTTCAGTTTGGAGCGAACAACAACAACGGAAATCTGGTTCCATTTATCAGCTTCTGTCGGGATTCCAGTGTCGTATACCTGCATCCCTATTACAACTTTAACCGTTATCTCGTTAGATATGTAGAAAGCTTCATTTGAGGTGTACGAAAGAATGGGCCCACCACAAATTCTAGGATTGCATGATTTCACCAAAAATTCCAGTGTAACTGCGTCAGAGTCAAACACGTTAAGTACAGCATTCGAAGCAATCACTGAGAAGTTAAAGTACAGAGTATGTCCTCCTCCGTATACAACTCGTGTTTCTTTTCTTTCCTCGTCAATTACAATTACTGAAGAATCAACTTTTGTTGAAACAGATAGCTTTTTCTTAATGTATTCATCTAAGTTTCCGTCGATAACTTCACCAGTCGTAATTCCACCAAGTATCGTAACACCATCCTGTGTTGAAATGGACGATCCGTTGTTCTGAGTAGTATTGTGACCTGGTGTTACCATTACAGCACAGGATCCACACAAACCATCAATGTTTTGGCAAAATTCATCTGTTATTATGGATTCTAAAATTACGTATCGATTATAGAAGGATGCTTTGATTGAAAGGTAGTCCGATGCTGTTAGTCTATAAGTTGATGATGAGACTGGCCAAACGGATACATTTAAGACACGCATGGATTCTGTACGATCGCTGACAGAATTAAAACGCTTACCATCAACATGAACAATTGGTTTTTCATTTTTCTCGTAAGGTGCATGTAAACTGATGTGCAAGTTTCGAATTTTAATCCCAAAAGCATTAATACACACTGAACTTCCTTGGCAAGGAATCTGTCTTATCTGTGCTTGAACATCTGTTGAATTGATCATGACAAACTCACCAACGGCGCCAAAGGAGAAAAATGATCCATCAAAGCCTGCTACATGTCCATTTTCGGTAACGGAACATACTTTGCCTGCTAACGTTTCATTCTCGCTCTTTTCAACGTAAGCAACCGAGCAAAAACGACCAAACCAGCCTTCGCTGCATTTGGAGCATTCATTGTTTCCATTCCAGTTTGGGTCACAGGTACATTTTCCCGTTTTTATGTTGCATTCTCCATGGAAATCACATGGGTTATCAGCTCCACCAGGACATTCCTTTATCAGTGTCAAAATATTGAAAACGGCAGTTAAAGATGCGAGCACTATTTCATTTAAAGAGCAATTGCACTTTGGTTATTTTAATTTATGGCCACTCTTAAGTGTCTTGATCAATGTAGAATTTTAGAAAAACAGTTACTAAGGAAAACTAGTGAAACAAACTTGAAAGATTGATTGACATCATTGTCGAAGTAAGTACTAAAAGTCAAGCGAATAAAATCTTTTGTGCACACGCTAAGTCTTTGATAGCTTAAACTGAACACTCAATTGAACTCTTTGCGTGCCAAAGATTTTGTTTTTCTGTATCCTTACCCTTTTGTAATTTTGGCCCCTTTTTATTTAGTTATTTTACCAATTTATTATTATTCATAAAGTTTTTATCTATTTCAAAGATTTTGTTCTAAACCATTTGGTTTCTTAACTGTAATCTCATGGAAACAAGCTATTATTTATTAAATCATAATTGTTCACAAACTGGACTTTACATATTTACTTTGACAATCGTCATCGAAAAGTGATCTTATATCGCTTGTCTTTTTGTTTTAATTGAAAAGAAAGTTAGTTAACTGTTCATAGGTTCTCTTTGCCTAAAAACCCTCGTTCAAAAAAAAAATTCGCTTGAAAGGTCCAAATAACTAGAGATACATGTAGTTCTTTTATAACGATTGATTACCAACACCCCTTATATGGCAAGAACTCATTCAAAGAGATCCTCCTGATGAACTCCTATGGACCAGTTATGAAATTTCTACAACAAATCATGAGTAAAGAAATTGCTGTCCAGTTTTAATGCAAATTACCATGCCTTAACTCCTTGCGAATTTAAGAAAGTGCTCACTACAAAAACTATTAGTGGGCTGGGTACTAAAATGGCCTCGTGAGATTGGATATATCCTTTGGGTAAACAGCTTCAGAGTCGAAATTGAAGAGGGGGGCTTTTGTATATTACGAGAAACGATATCCCCCCTCAGTCTCAGAATTCCTTTCTTTTTTCAATAAATATAGTTATAACTGGTTAAATCTGAAGTTTCTGGTCTTTTTGATTCATCCAAAATACTGTTGCTATTAGTGTTGATTCATAAAGACGAAATGTTGATTCATCGAGTCAAGCAATTTCGTCTTTCCAAACGAGTTACCCAGGTCTGCGCGGTCATTTAAGTACCTAGTATTTGTACTTGTTTTTGTAGTGGACAATACGGGATAGTTATCGCAACTGAGAATTAATGAAAAATGTGCACGAAAAAAGGAAATAAAGGTAATCTAATCATACACACTAAAACATATACTTTTTAATATCCCTACAACTATTTGATGAATTTAATAAATCAAAACTTTATAAGGATAACTTAAAATTCCCTTACCTTAGAACAATTTCGTCCCCAGTACCCACTGTCACACTGACAGTTGTCATTTATGAACTGCCCAAACACACACAGACTTGAGCACTTTTTTCCAACCCAGCTATTGAAACGTCCATCTGGAAGAAGGCTGCAAAGTTCTCTCCCTGGTAGTGTTGACAGATTTTTTGCTGCTTGACATTCATATGCCATTGCGAATGTAGAACCAACGGCAGACTCCAGAGAGCCAGAGGCTATAACGTCCGAGATACAAGACTGATAGTAAAAGCTAGTGTCACCGATTGCACCTCGACAAGTAGAATACAATGGCCCCTTCGAAATCAAACTAGAACATAATTTCTCTGTGTTGTTCATGAAAGTGTCGTTGCGTACAGCGTCAGCTGAAACATCTCCCAGTGAAACGTTAACACTTGAAGGCTGCCATTCTGGGGATCTCCAAGGTGGTCGAGCGAGGAAAACATCAACTGACCCGATCAATGAATGAACAACATAACCGTGACCTTCGTTAAATTTCCACAACGCTGCGATACCAGGGGCGTTTGCTTGAATGTTTACTCGCCAGCTTTCTTGAACCATTATTGGATCAAAACGCTTGTTCCAGATACTAAGTTCATCGATCCATCCAGTAAATGCAGGTATCGTTTGAGATACTTGCGTCACCTGGTAAAGCGCAATTGCTAGGGTTCCAGTAGAAGGGAATGCTCCTAGACCTATGTTAATAACTCGCATGTGAACATATCCAAACCAGTTTGTAAGGTAGAGCTGTATTAAGCCAGAGACTCTTCTATAAACTAAAGTCATGTGGTGCCACTTTTCTTTCTCCATAAACAAGCCGGTATCAAATACTTTAAGACCAAAGTGGATCTTGATTGTTTTTTCTATTACAAGTGCAAACGTTTTATTACCAGCAAAAGAAATGACAGTTCCGCCAGAGTGGTTACCAAGTTTTTCCTTCACAAAAAACTGGATAGAAAAATAATTTCCAAACAGGATGTTTGAGAGGGAAGGAAACACCATATACGTTTCGTTGAAGAAGAGGCAGCTTCCACCTCCCAAGATACTAAATGGTTCTTTGGAAAGTTTCAATACTTTTGAAAACATACTTTTGTTTTTTGGCACATGCCACTGCTTAATGTAAGTGTTGACAATTTCTTGCGTAATTTCTGACGCTTGGAATGAATCCATTAAGCCACTGGTACACTGCAAGGGATCATTAGGAGTCACGCTCGCTTTTTCCCGGCAGCCTCCAAGTAAGCCACAAGAATCATTACACAAAGATCTATCCATACTTAACTGCACATCAAGTGAGACGCCGCGATGATTAATTACAAGGCTAAATCCCATGGGACCAGTGACAAGATAAGAGTGTTCCGAGGCTCTTAAAAACCTAAAACCTGAATTGCCGAAAAGCTTTGTTTCCCGTGAGCTAACTTGTTTATCATCTATCATCACAATCAAATTGCTTACAATACCGATACTGCTATGGATAGATAGCACATTCGAACCCACTTGTACAGCTGCACAACGTAATCTAACTGATCCACCTTGCTGAACTTGACGAACCTGAATGCTTACATCAAGACGTCGTGAGGCAAATGCCGTAAACTCTCCAGTTCCCTGAAAAGTTATCTTGGCACCGTCAAAAGTAACGTAGTGGCCACTTCCAGAAATAGAAATTACCCCACGCTTATACTGTGATGGCGAAGAAACAGCCAAAGAACAATCCGCTCCAACGAAACCTTTAGTACATTCTGAACAGTAATCGTTTCCCCTCCATCTTTCGTTGCACTCGCAAAGGCCAGTCTGAGGTGAACAAATTCCTTTACCACTGCAGACTCTAGACGGACCTCCAACACAAGAATATTCACAGTTCTGCCCCCAAAAGCCACTGTTACAAACACAACTGCCGTCCTTAGTTGGGTGTGGGCGTCCATAAACACAGTGTACTAAACAATTTGGTCCTGTATAAGAGCCTAACTCGGATTTTGCAAAAAATTTCTCGTGGCATAACTTTTGTGCTGGCCAATAACTCTTCCTCATTACAATTTGACACGAGTCTGAAAATGAGATCACAACTTGAACTCCAGCATAAACAGTATTTTGCGAGGCAATGACTCTTAGACAAGCCCTGAAAAAATAATTTAAGCTTCCTGTACCCATGGGTGAGCAAGAACGGCTGACATACGATTTGAGAATGTTTTGAGAACACCACTCACTGGCCGCATTCTTGAGTGTTACTGTTGGAAACACTATGGTTGGGCTGATAGATACGGTGTCTATGTCGGCTGTGCTATAAACCCAGATAGGAGAGTTTGGATCTGAAGTGATATACAATGCCACGTTTGATACACGATCGTGGACAAATGTGCCAGCTCCCTCATTGAACTTCCACAGAATAGCAATGTGTGGTGCATAACTTTGAACATTCGCTTTCCAATTGCGTTTAACTGAACTGATGTCGAAATCACGGTTCCATACACGTACCTCATCTATATATCCATGAAAACCTCTTGTTTTTGCTTTCAGGATATCCTCAGCACCCGGAATCCACTGCCCAATTGCAATAGCTCCACCTTTCTTAAAAAGATTAGAAGCGATTTTCTTTGTTCTGATGTTAACTTTACCTACAGAATTAATATGAAAAACATAAAGTGCCCCAGTAGCACGATGATAAACAAGAGTTATTTGGTTCCATTCAATGAAGTCAGGAATCAGTCCGGTGTCCCAGACGTTTGGACCATCAAATACTTTTATCCGTTCTTCTACGAATACAATAAATGTCGTAAACTCACTGTATGTGAATAGCGTTCCAGATGTTTGACCTCTTTTGAATTTGAATAACATTTCAATACTGACATGGCTACCCTTGAATATGTTGGGGAGGAGATCGGTTGACACACCAACACCACTAAAAAGAAGTGCGTACTCTGCGCCAGTAGGAATGGGTTTCTCTTCGTACATTTTAAACTTACGTTGAAACAAAGTTTTCTCTTCAGGCACTCTCCATTTTATTGTCATTGACTCCTGCCCCCCAAATTGCATATCATTGTTGATGTTTTTATCACAACTACCACAAGCACTAGAAGACATGTTGCATAAATCACTAGTCATATTCGTCACAAAAGAAAGTTCGCGTGCCGTAACACGTAGAAAAATAGTTATTCCAAGATCCATGTTTGTTATAGAGTATGTGGCAGATGTGGACTGCTTGATAAATATTTTAGTTGGTAACTCCATTTGCATAGACGGAAAGGTAACTAACTTTTCATTGAACCAAACTACAGGGCGTTTATCATTTATGTACGGCGCATGGAATTCAAGTTTTGTCAAACCACGAAACAGAAATGCAACTGCATTCAAACATCTTGCTTTTCCGTCGTAGCAAGAGACTTGCCGAATCTGAAACTCGAACTGTGGATGACTAACCATTTTGAACTCACCTAGTCCAAAAAAGTTGAACTGTGCTCCATCAAATGTTTGGAAATGGCCACCAGTAAAACCAGAACAAGTTGTTTCTCTTGTCATAGTCACAGCAACGGAACAATCAACTCCACTCCAGCCGGGTGAACATGCACTGCATTCCTTGTTTCCTCTCCAATTCGAACTGCATCTACACTCCCCTCTAATGACGTCACATCGTCCATTGTTGTTACAAGGGCGAGTCACTCCACCAGGACACTCCTTATTGCACTCGGCTCCCCAGTAACCGTGAAGACAGACACATTTACTTTCGTTGTGTGCATCAGCGTGACCGAAAAGACATTTTTGTTCACAAGTTGGTCCTATCCAAGGAGATTTCAATACTTCATGACACATGTGACGTATGGGAAAAACAGGAAATTTGCTTCTCCTTTCACAGTAACTTGAAAACGTTGAAAGAACAAGGTATGCTGAGCTATTATCCCCTGATGTCAGAACATCTTCTAAGCACATGAGATAGTAAAATTGTAGTGCGACTACATTGGTGTGGTTTTTGCAATGGGTTTGAACAACATTGTCATACAGTAACCTAGAGCAAATTTGGTCGGCCAAACGTTGCAGGATGGAATTGTATTTTTTAGGATTGGGAAGTTCCAAATCAAGTGGTGGATCTTGACTATAATACGAAAATTGCCAGGATGGTCTTCTGCTTGCAATGGGAGAAAGATAAATAACTTCTCCATCCTCAAAAGCGTTTTTGGCTGCAAGTCCTTCTCCTTCGTCAAAAAGCCAAAGTGATGTTTGATACTCAGTGTTCAACGAAACACGCCTGGTAAAACTTTGCATAACAGTAACGTCATCTAAGGCTGTTCTCCACATTCGGATGTTGTCAATATTTCCAATAAACGGCAATAGTGGAAGACCGTTGACTTGATACTGAGTTACGTGCCACTGCCCAAGCCATAAGGTTCCACCTGGGAGTAAAACATTCTGACCAACAAAGAATTTTTGTGTGACCATGCTATTGTCACTATTAGAATGATGGTAGATTAGAACTCCTTTGGAGCGAAGATACACGAAGCTCAACTGGTACCATTTGTTGATAATTAATGAATGTTTCGTATCATACTTACTCCCAGCAACATATATCGTTAATGTTAAACTATTAACCACCGCAAAAGTAGTTGTTGTTGAATAAGATAAAATAGTTCCTCCTACAGCACCCACTTTGACGAAAATCTGCCAAGTCAGGTCCGTATTAGAGATAATGCTCTTACTATGGAGTTTTGCTGATGCCACTGTTCCATTAAATGAAAGGCAGAAACCAGAAAAGGTAATTTCTCGTCTTTCCATGTACTCGTTTACCTCATATCTAAACATTGAATCAATGGCGTTTACCCTGTAAAGCCTGCTAAGTTGCCTTTTGATGTTCTCTTGTGTCAGAGTTTTGTTCGTCATTTCATTGCCATCCACAGTCAAAAAATCATTTCCGGTATCAACGTCACACGAACTACAGAGTCCACTCGAGGATCGACACAACATTGCCTTTGTGGCCAGTACAAAAGAAATTTGGCGCTTCCAAAGCCTGATAGTGATAGAAGCAAATACTTGATGTTCGTTTAAACTGGTTACAATCATATAACTTTCAGGCGAAACTTGCGAAAAGTTGCCATCTTGCCAATAAATTCGTTTTAGATTAGTCTTTGTTCCATTTACCCATATCAAAGGTTCTCCGTCCGATTCGTATGGAGCTCTTAGAGTAACAACAGAGCTTCCTGCTTTAACGGCAATTGCAGAAACACAAAACGTAGATTTTGTACATGGTGTCTGCCGCACTTGAACAGCAAAGTTTGGTGTATTGAGGGCGTAGAATTCACCGTAAGTATTGAATGTGTAACTGGCTCCATCAAACGTGGTGTAATGAGCTGCTCCAAACGCTTGACAAAATGATTTTGTAGTCTGGTTAGCCAACTGTATGACTGCAACTGAGCAATCCTTTCCAATCCATCCAGATGAGCATAAACTGCAGTCAGCTGAAGAATTCGAATTAATTGGACAAACACATTTTCCCGAAGCTGTGCTACAAGTTGATACTCCATTGCACTGATTTCTGTATCCACCGGGACACTCTTTGCTACAGTTTTTACCGTAAAACCCACCCATGCATTGGCATTTTTTATCCGCATTAGATTCACCAAAGGCACAGTTGCTTTCACAGTTTTTACCAGTCCAGTCGGGGAAATTAGCTGTTGGCAAAGCATTACAAAGATGTTGTGCATCCCAAGTTGGAGATGCTGCAAGCTTTTGACAATAATCAGCTAGAGCCAATAGGGGCCAATATCCTTGTGTAGTTTGTTTCGACACTTTTATGGCATGAAAACAAGCCGTGTAATAATACCAGAATGATGCACGGGTAAGACGATAGCACGATTTGAAGGACGATCCAAATATTAATTTGATACAAGTACTTTCAACTTCTGTTTTGCTTAAACTTTTTTCGAGTTGGTAGCTATACAATTCATTAGTACTTGACGGTAGTGGAATCATAGCAGTCGAAACGAACCATGATGGTGATGTCCAAAGGAGAGATGAAAAAAAGATATGAGCTGTTGATACACAGTCATGAGCAACTGTTCCTTGACCTTCATTAAATTTCCATAAACTGGCAAGATTGGCCTCTTCGCAACCAATATTTCTCTTAAAATTTTTGCTTAAAGAAAATGGATCAAGCTTTGTATTCCAGATTCGCAACTCGTCAATTTCACCAATAAATGGCTGATCTGCCAATGAACCTCGGCCAGCAGGAGAGGAAATCCAGTAGCCAAGTGCAAGTACCCCTCCGGGCTCAAAAATGTTCAAATCAGCAGCAACTGGAAAGTTCCGGCTTCGAACATTCCCCTCGGATGTAAAATGGAAAAATTGAAGTATTCGTGATGTCATTGACCATACAATTGCAATCTGATTCCATTTATCTGTTTCAAGAACTGCTAGAGTGTCTAACGTAGTCTCTTCAAAGTGCAGATTGATTGTTCTAGAGAAGCTGATGGCAAATGTTCCTTGGGCAGCATATGAAAATAGAGTCCCAGCATCGCCTTTAATACGAATCATGATTTCAATAGTAATGTCTGACGCTGAAAAACTGTAAATTTCTTTTGTTTGTGCTCCAGTATTATTAAAAAATAGGGCATATCCTTCTCCAAACCTTGCTTGCTGTCTGTGCTGTGGATCAAAAACGTGTTCAAACAAACTTTTTATCGAATTTACAGACCAAGAGGGACCAAAATTATTGTGAATGTAGTCCTGCGAAACATTACTCCACGTAATATTTCGACAATTGCGACAGTTCATGTCATCAAGCACATCCAAGTTACAATTACCCCACATACCAAAGCTATTGATACAGTAACGGTCATTTAGCATTGTCATTGTTAAATCCATAAATTGATCGTACATTCGGATGCTAAGTTCAGTTCCAAAGCTACAGTTTAGGAAATACCGCAAACGAGACAAACGCTGAAGAGTAACTGTGTGTTTATGATTGCTTTCCACAAAAAACGATCTGCGTGTTCTTTTAGAAACGATTTCTCCAATCTTAATTTCTAAGCTTGAAGTCAAATTACCGTTGACAAAGACTAAAGGACTGGCACTAGTTGTGGAACGCGAGTGAACCACAATGTATTCCTTTTTAAGTCTAAATGCTATAGCACTGAAACAGGAACTTCTTGCAAAGCAACTGGTCATTCTTACTTGAATTTCAAAGTCTAGCGATGGTACTTTTAGCAGAGTGTAGTCACTGCTACCAATTAAGTGATACCCAGTCCCATCAAGTGAGACAATGAATCCTTGTCCAAAGGCAGTAGACGTTCTATTGTTGGGAGTCTGAACGATGACGGAACAATCCCTGCCGTACCAACCTGGTGAACATACGTCGCAGATTCTGCTGCCTCGCCAATTAGGGTCACAGGAACAAGTTCCTGTAGTCTTGTTACACAACCCATGACCAAAACATGGATTTGAAGCTCCTCCAGGGCATTCAAATTGACACGCCATCCCCCAATAACCATCATTGCATTCACAATTCAGTACGTTTTTCTAAAACAACATAGAAATAATATTTACAGGTCTGAAGACACAGCTATTTGGTTTAAAAACTAAAAATCAGTTAAAACTATATTTAACACGAAATGGTTAGTTGTAGACCCTTAGTGCAAAAGCAGTCAGTCTGTACAACGGTAAAGAAAAAACAGTATATCTAAAACAATTTCATATGCACGGAAAAAATAATATTACAAAATTCAACGTTAAGGCTTTATAGTTTTTTTTCTTTGATTCATAATTTCTAATTTCAATTTATTTTATCCGAAGATCGTATACATACATACATACATACATACATACATACATACATATATAGCTAGAGAAAATATACGTGAAAAAAGAAGATGCAGGCAACTTCTTACCATCCAGTTTAATATTAATAACGTTTCGATCTTGCAGTCTTCTTCAGTTTAAAATATAAAAAAAAAAAATTTCAACATCTATAGAAAATTAAAAATCTAATTTAAAAAATACAATGTTGGAGTGGCAAGTTCACTTATACATTCTAAGGTGCAAAATACACGACAGTAATTATAAATTGATAATAAATTTAGCTTATCAGTAGTTAGTAATTCCATCCACTGATTAAATCATTGAGGCATTGGAAATTTGTTTACAATCCAATCATAACCAGTTCGGGAATAATCATAACGTTCAAACCCAAGGAACAGCGACGGGCCCAAAAATGCGTGTTGTTACGCTGACTTTTCAATGGGAGAAATTGATGGTCAGGCTAGATTCGATGGAACGCATAGACCGAACTATTAGTCTCTGCAACAAATTATTCGCAGAATTACAAATATTTCGAAGTTCAACTACCAATAAAACGTACAAGATAAAACAAAGCTTAAACTGTTCTTCGTGTAATGCAATCTATTTAGCTACTTAAGTTGAGCGCAATTTACAGCATGTTGGTTCCACGGCAACACAATTTAAAATCAGATTTCGCAATCAGAATGCAGCAAGAAACATGTGAAGTAGCTATACATTTTAATACCACACCTGACCTCATTCATTAACTGATTCTCATAAAGATATAGTAGTATGTTAATTACTCAAGAAACCTATTGGACAGCCGAGTTAAGAACGTTGGGCCCTTACGGCCTAAATAAAAGGCAAGAATGTAAATCTAAAATAGAATCCACTATCAGTGAATTGTGTTTTCATTCTTGGCACGTTTAAAGACTCTCCTAATTAGAATAAATTATTATAGTCATTTTTAAACTTTTTAGCGCCATGATTGAAATTTTTCTGTCGTCGTATATTTTGCATCTTGGTATAGACCCTATTCAAAAATGGCGGATATTTTAGTATTCTTTTGTCTACATTCCAATTAGCCCTACTAGTCTGGCTTCGGGTAACACATTCTTATGAAAGTTGAACTCAAGAACGAGGCTAGTAGGGCTAATTTGAATGTAGACAAAAGAATACTAAAATCGCCGCCATTTATGAATAGGGTCTATATAGACGTGGCCTTGACATTCCAACATTGTATTTTTTAACTTAGTTTTTTAATCTTCAGTTCTATAGATATTTTAATTTTATTTTTTATATTTTAAACTGAAGGAGACCGCAGTGTCGAAACGTTTTTAACATTCTAAAAATTGTTGGATGGTAAGAAATTGCCTGTTTCTTCTTTATTCACGTGTATTTTCTTTGCAAGTTGAACAGCAGACTAAGAATATATATATAAAAAGTGTATAAAAAGGTTAAAAAAAGAGGAAGATCAAATTTCTCACAGGTCCAAGCTTGATAAAAACGTTTCGGCCCGTTCGGCCTTCTTCAATTTAATACATTAAACAGTATTAAAAACGTTTAAAGACTAAAATCAAGTAAGCTAAGTTTATTGCAGATTCTTCTGTTTGTAATAACTATACTAATTACAATATTTACTAGTAGATAAATTACGATATACCCAGGGGTGATTCTAAAACAATTGACTAAATTAGTAGAATGGCTTATAGAGTTGAACTTGTCAGGCATCTCATCACCGCTTATAGTTAATTCGTTTCTTTGAACAGAATTCACAACGTTTGTTCAGCCCTTTAAGGTGAGAAATTGTGCCGCCCAATAACCGTTCCGCGTAAGAAGAATGCTATCTAAATCCGCAGTGGTGTTGCAATTTGTTCAATAACTGTGAAAGAAATATCTTTAAGGGTGTGAGAAATTTTGTTCAAATGAATTACAAGCTCGCACGACTTTTTACTTCTAAGCATGTCTGATCTTGAAGGCGTTGGAGGTGGAGCCGACATACTGCGCTTTACATTTATTACAGAAAGATAAATTAATAAATTTGTGGCATTTGAATTCAAATGCCACAAAAATGTGACTTTTGCAGTAATTTTCTATGAGAAATGAAAGATTTTACAAGTTTCGTTACGAACCAAACATACGATATCAAACAAAAACTTATTTGTAATGCAGCGGGAGTTATATATATTTCTCTTTTCGTAATAAATGTAGAATGCACGCAATATGTCGGTTATACTTCCAACGCCTTCAAAATCAGATTTAGAAATCACAAATAAGATATGCTAAGAAGCAAAAAGTTGTGCGAGCTTGCCATTCATTTCAACCAAATTTCTCACGCCCTCAAAGATATTTCTTTCACAGTTATTGAACAACACCACTGCGGATTTAGATAGCATTCTTCTTACGAGGAAGGGTTATTTGGCGGCACAACTTCGCACTTTACAGCCATTTGTGATTAACAAACGTTGTGAATTCCGTTCAAAGAAACAAGTTAACTATAAGCAGTGATGAGATACCCGACAAGTTCAACTTTATAAACCATTCTACTACTTTAGTCAATTGTTTTAGAATCACCCCTGGGTATATCGTAATTTATCTACTAGTAAATATTGTAATTAGTATAGTTATTACAAACAGAAGAATCTGCTATAAACTTAGCTTACTTGATTTTAGATTTTAAACTTTTTTAAATTGAAGAAGGCCGAGCGGGCCGAAACGTTTTTATTAAACTTTGCCTGTGAGAAGTTTGATCTTCGTCTTTTTATAACCTTTTTATACACTTTTTATCAATTTTAACGAGGCGATCCGTATCCTTCGAGAATCCTTCTACTGGGAAGCCACCGTTTTGGTTTATCTTTGAACTATACAAGCTATATACTTAGATGTACATATATGATCTTAATATTTTAATATCAAAATCTTCGTGTTTTATTATAAGAGTCTTATCGTCAAAATAGAATAGTCCTCGTAGAACTAATTCTGTAATGGAGCACACCATTCCAAAGAAAAATAATCTGCCTTTGACTTACATCTGAATTGGAGGAGTTGAATTGCTTGTTACAGCGATACATCTCAAGCAAGGACTTTGCAACTTCAACAGAGAATCGTTTGTTTGAAATCGGATTGGCAAGAAGCCACACAACTGGGTACGAATCATCCAACCTGGAAAACAAATTAAGGCCAAAACAAGTTCAGTAAATTGTTAAAAACTAAAGTGAATACAACAATAGCGTCTAATGTTCAATTTTTGTTTACAAAATATAATTTCAGCTTTTACCTAACAGCAAAGACATAGTCATGTTTTCCAGATAAAAACTTTGTAGGTTGTCCAAGGCTTTGTGATATCAATGGAAAGTTATCTTCTTCCCTTCTCTCGGTTTGCTTGCGAACGAAACCTTCAATTCCTCCAGGAATAAGGTTTAAATTTGGTCGTGTAAACTGATTATTTGGACCTATGTTCAGGTAAACATTATCAGGATTCTTGTTGTTGTATCCAAACCAAGCATTTATATTACCCTCATGATCACGTGACATACAGCTAAGAATTGGTTCTACAGGCTTAGTTCTCGTATACCCATCGCGTGGATCCCGATATTGCCCATGTGCAGTGACACAGTTAATGTCACACTTAGCTCCAACGTGGGCATCGTCACAGTTTGTGCATGTTGGTAACGACCATCCATCTATGCATCTGTCACAGCTACTACCATTCCAGTGACCTAAAGAACTATCATCGTGACACTCGCAGATATCTTGGTATGGTCCTATGCCGTTTCCATGTACACAAACTACGTTACAACCCGATATCCAGCCAATGTAGTTAGTGGCACACGTCTGACAGTCGGTGCCAGCAAATCGAGGAAGACAGTGTTCACAAGCACTTCCGTCAAAACCATGGTTGCAAATACAAGTAGGTTGGTTGTTTGTTAAAGTACAATTACCTCGACTGTTACACATGGGCTGACCAGGGCAAACAAGTTTCTCACATCCAAGTCCGTCAAAACCTTGATTACACAAGCATATGGGTTTAGAAGATCCAGCAGGTAACATACAGACACCACGATTAAAACAATCAGGATTCCCAGGGCAGTCTTCATTTTGACAGTACTCTCCTTTCCAACCTGAGTCGCAATGACATGTGTTATTGGTGCACTCTCCATGACCCGAACATTTCATATCGCATGCTATACCGCTATAGCATGGATTGCACTTGCATATGGAGCTGTGATGCGGGAGTTCCTTTCCATTATAACAAGGAAGATCACACGCCGGACCCATTGTGTTATTTGTGCAGTTCACACATCGTGGTGGGTCCACTGACCCTAGACATGCTCCTAAATTGTTGCAGTCTGGCGTGCCTGGACAGTCAGGTAATTCGCAACCTTCTCCTTTCCATCCACTGTAGCAATCACATTCCTGGTTAACAGCTAAGCAAACTCCGTGCCTGCTGCAATCAACCTCAATGCCAGGACACCCGACTGTCTCGCATTTTATACCTCTCCAACCTTTGTTACAAGTACACAACCCAGCTTTACAAAGACCATGACTGTCACATTCAGCATCACATTCAAGTCCTGTGTGACAGCTGTCACAAATACATACATCTCCAATTTCCGTCTTATTCTTTACCCCATGTAGGCACCTCTTTTCACATCCATTTCCCATGTAAGTATCATCGCACGATATACATACAGGGGGGTTGTGATTAACACCATCGCATACTCCATGCCCACTACAATTTCCACCTCCAGGACACTGTGGAATCTCACAACCACGGCCGGTCCAACCAGGTTGACAGAAGCATTGACCAAGGGACGATATACACGTTCCATGTCCAGTGCAGTCACTAACCCACCCTGGACAACGCTTGGTTTCACATGTCTTACCTCGCCATCCTTCAAAACCACAGTGACAAGTACCATTTTCGCACTTTCCGTGACCGGAACACTCCTCTTCACAAAAAAGACCACCGAAGCAGTTCTCACATTGACAAAGAAAGCTGTTACTACTTGTGTCAAAATAAGCCGATCCATTAACGCATTTGCTTTCGCAAGAAAATCCCATCCATCCGGGGTGACAAGTGCAAGTTGGAGGGTTGTTTGTGGCATTGCAGATACCGTGACCACTGCATTCTGGAGTTCCAGGGCACAGCTCTCGTTCGCAACCACGACCACTCCAACCTGTCTCACATTCACAAGTTTGAGTAGCACTATTACAAGTTCCATGTCCTGAACAGTCCTTGTTGTATAATCCAGGGCAGCCTTTTTTCTCACACAATTTTCCACGCCAACCTTCAAAACCGCAATAGCATTCATTTTCCGTACATGAAGCATTTTCTCGTCCAGAGCAAAGCAAATCACAGCTAAGTCCAGAGTAACATGAATTACACACGCAGAGTTCTGGGTTCTCTTTACTCTCTGTTCCATTCTTACAAGGAACTTCACAAGCTCGACCAATCCAACCTTGCAAACAATCGCCACAATAAGGTATTGCTGCGGCAATGCACCGGCCGCGTCCACTGCACTCAGGCTCCCCTGGACAGTCTGGTCTTTCGCACCCGAGCCCTGAAAACAAGAATTACGTCAAGTTATTTCTTTTAAATTGAAAGCAAGTTCTTAGAGCAAAAGGTATTAAGTGGTACTTAAAAAATTTGAGATTGCGCTACAGTTTCATCGTTTGAAAGTCAGATTATACTGGGACATTTTTTAAATCAGAAAGCCTTAAAAAATCAGAAATGTGAAATCAAGAGTAAGAAAATATATTCTATGACATGATTTTAGACACTCGACTAAACTTTTGCCAGATAAGACATTCAAATGATAACAACTAAAAAGTTTTCAATATTGAACGTTTTTTCGGTTTTTTCAGTCGACTGGATTGCTTAAAGTCTACCGTGCGGGAGGCACAGGTTTGATTCCTAGACCAACACTCAGGGTCTTAAAAAAATTGAGTCTTAAATTAACGTCTGCAAATGGTTAGAGCTTCGTATTTTCTCGGATAAGGACGTTAAACCATAGGTCCGTAGTGAGCTTTGTTTTTCGTTTGGCAATCATACTGTAAAACAATTGAATGGTCTTATTCCATAAGAATCCGCCATGTTTATAATTGCCGAAGAGTGGTCCTGGAAACGATATGTCTTACATTACACTCACTCACATTACATGACGATGACAAAGGCTTTCGTTTCCTTCGCAGAAGAAAGACAGAAGCCCAAAAATAATTCAGCTAATTAATGAACAGTTTTAAAAACTACTGAAGCACGTTAGCCAGTACGAACAACCCTTCAATTAATTGTTAAAGCTGGAAATATCACACAGTATCTCACCTTTCCATCCGGGATCACAAATACAGGTTTTTGAAGAAAGAAGACACTTTCCATGACCCGAACAGTCTTTATTGTATCCAGGACATCCTTGAATCTCACACGCATTTCCCCGCCAGCCCTCAAATCCACAGTCACATGAACCATTAATGCAAGTGTTACTCCGGTTTGAGCAGAGCAAACTGCAGCCATCTCCACCGTAACATGGATCGCAAACGCATTCATAGTCGACAGTTGACTGGCCATGGATACAAGGTAACTCACAAGCTTCTCCCATCCAGTCCTCAGTACAGTTACACTTCGGTTGATCTCCTTTATTTGATGGAGGTACACAAACACCATGCCCATTACAGTCAGGGTTACCCGGACAGTCCGGTACACCACACCAAGCACTAACCCAACCTGGGTCACACTGGCAGGTTAGAGTTGCTTTATTACAAGTTCCATGGCCGCTACAGTCTAACGGCCAACCTGGACAACTTGAAAGGTGGCAAACCTCTCCTTTAAAACCACTTTGCTCATCGCACTGGCATTGTCCCTTGATGCACCTTCCATTGCCAGAACATTCTAGGTTGCACCCAACACCGGCATAGCAAGGCCCACACATACAGCCAGATTCATTGCCGTAGTTCACTCCATTTATACAGGGCACTTCACAGCTCTCTCCTGCCCAATTTTTGTGGCAGTTGCATCTTCGAGGCATAGTTTGACTACACTCCCCATGACCAGAACACCGGGGATTTCCTGGGCAGTCTGGCTCATCACAAGCGTCGCCTGCCCAACCTGCATAGCACTCGCACCGTTGTATTTTAAGATTACAGAAGCCACGGCCATTGCAGTTTCCATCCTTGCCCGGGCATCCTGGAAGCTCACAGTTCGGTCCTGAATGAGCATCTCCTGGAACCGAATAGCACTGACAATAACGACCTTCGATGCATTCTCCATTTCCGGAACATTCACTATCACAACCTTGGTGGGTGTAACATGGATCGCATTTGCACACTCCTTCCTCTTGATGGCCATGGACGCACCGATCATTGCAAGCTGGACCCATCCAGCCTTTGATACAGTCTGTACATTCGGGTGTGGGCCGATTGGTTGTATTACAGTATCCACGGTTGAAACAATTAGGAATTCCAGGGCAATCTGGCTTATGACATCCAACGCCAGTCCAGCCTAACAAAAAGTAAATTCAATTGTATTAATATCAACATGATAGACAATAGTCTTCCATATTACAAATAGCAGCATTTTGCATGGTCAACCGTTATTATTTCCAGAAAAAGTCAAAAAATGAATTTAGACTATCGGACATATCGAACAAGCAGATGCGAGAAGTATGTCTAGCGGAAATTTATAAGAATTTAACCAGTGACTCAGCTCCCCATGCGAGCTTTGTAGCTCAGTGGGTAGAGCATTTGATCAGTAATCAGCGGGTTACTAGGCTGTGTAACCGTACGATGCGGTTTCCTCTCGAGACCCAAAAATTGATCCTCGCTCACAATAGAGTCTCCAGTAGCTCAGTGGTTAGAACCTCGGGCTAGATTACGGAGGGTCGTGAGTTTAAATTCCATCTGGGACTTGGATTTTTTTCCGAGTTTTCTTTGCATTTAAAATCAGAGAGTTGCGAGTTTAATTCCCTTCAGTGATTCAGTATTATTTCTGAGCATTAAATTTGAGGAGCACTGTCTTTTTAACTTTACAACCAAGTTGCAAACTTCTATATAAAATACAGAATGAATTAGTTTAGATTCTAGCTTTAAAAATCTGACATGCACATCAGATTTTCACGTTCACTTGTTTCTGATAATTGTATACTTAGGGGGAACCACAACAAACGTTTTACTTTTTGAAGCAAAAATTGCTATGCGTTCTCTATATTTTTCATTAGATTGGTTCAGTCTAGAATCGCTTTACGATAGACGCGAGCGCTTGTGTGACAAGCTGTTTCAGACAATATCTGATCCCT
>ERZ1740055.6-NODE-6-length-25604-cov-8.420447_pt1 | contig 25604 bp, 7 predicted proteins | sample MGYA00581747_ERZ1740055 | MGnify/ENA primary metagenome ERZ1740055 (study PRJEB43018, sample SAMN04849739) | marine metagenome | isolation source: floating plastic debris | place: Pacific Ocean | collected 2008-08-28 | study: EMG produced TPA metagenomics assembly of...
AATCTTAACCCAATATTATTCTCTACATATATCTTCCATCCATTCAGATACCCACCCATTCATCCGTTTATCAACCCTTCCATCCATCCATTCATCCATCCGTCCATCCAACTACAGCCATCCATCCAATTACATCCATCGATTCAACTATATACATCCATGCAACTAAATCCATTCAACCATCCATTCATCCATCCATCCTGCAATTCACCACCGATTCTTTCAGCCCTCCATCAAGGCTTATTCTTCATTGCGACCATAAATGTTAATCCATTTACCTAAGCATTTTTTTGTCACTCTACCGTGTTGAAAAAAGAACATTTTAAAATTAAGTTTCTCATATTTGGGAACTGATACCCAGTATTACATAGTATTTCCTTCAGTTAGCTAGTGCTAAACATTGAATAACTATCATGGTTGAAAAATTCATTTGTCATCCGAAAACTTTCTTTTCCAAACCTTTTTGAACAGGTTATATTAGAAGTATTTTCCAACACTGATAAAATTCTTTCCATAAATTTCTATAGATAATGGTAATCGAAAATACTAGACGTTTTCATTTGAGTTAGAGGTTATCAACACGAAATGAATTCCAACAGAAGATAGAGACATTACTATTGACATAAATGCGCAAACATCAACTTTTTGTTGGAATAGGACCAACAGCAAACTAAAACGATAATTCTTCTAGTACTTTAGAACACCTTTGCCAATCCAGAGTTATAAGGTTGAAATATAGAGATTGCAAAGATTTACATGATATATTTTATGGATGCCTAGCTCCTCTACATATCAGTTATAATCCGCACAGGTCTCCTGTGGAAAGGCAGGAAATAAACACGTTCAGATAAGCAACTTAAGCTTCTTGAAAAAGTCTTTTAATTTATAACCTGTAACCTCAGTCAGAATGAAACTTATATCACGAAAACTGCTCCTATATTTCAATGAATGGTTTATAAACCATATTTCTTCTATCAATGCTTTTCGTATGTTAACTACAAAAATCAAATGCTACTTCTTTGTCTTTGGGCACGCTAGACATGAAATGTTTCTTTAGCTCATTTCAAAACAGTGAATACCTGCTATTCTTGTGGTTTTATGCCTGCTTTGAAAAGCTGAGGTCATCTATTTTCAGAAAACTACCAATTACGAAATACTCATACACTTAACATAAAGCATCTTCACACATGCAATGTTTTCTGCATTTAGGAGAAGAAAAACTAAATTACACAGGAAAAATATTTCAAAGTTGTCAAAGACAATTTTTGTTTCATTAAATTAGAAGTTCAAAGTTTGTCGTAAAGGAATAAAATGACCCGTAGTTACGTAACAATTTAACACTAAAACAGCAAAATCTGATTCTGTCACTTTCCATCTTGACAGAACATAACAAAATCAAGACTGTATTCAGTTTGACGAAGTCCATCAACGGACTTCCATTTTTGTATAAAATTAGATATCAAAACACACGATAGCGATATTATTAAAACGTTTATTTCTAATTAGTCGGGCTTTTCGAAGAAAACGCCCGAATTATAAATTGGGCTTTCGTATTTTTTTATATGAAACATGAAACATGAAACATTAATCTAAAGTTATTTTTATTAATTGATCAAATTTTATTATCACTTGCTGTACAAGTAGATATATTATACTTTAAATTTAGTAAAAGCCAAAATACACCATACATGAATTGGTAAAGAAATTGATTGAGTTACAACTGTAACACCTGGACGTGACATTCTGATTTCAACTGGAGTTTAATCATTTTCTGGTCCGTTTAAAATCTGACAGACCATGGTCTTTACAATACAACAATGTAGTCTTTGTATCGAAAAGTCTTGAGAAATCACAGTAATAGCAAAATCTCCAGTTACGTTTCAGTTTGTTCCAGCTCACTGCAACCAATCAGAAAATAACAGCTTTTAATGAAATGTGATACGTAACGAGGAATGTATTTACAGTTTAACACACAATCAACAGGTATGGTTTAAAAATAGGCGGGCAAAAAGCAGACAGCTTGCCAAAGGTGACACCACCAAGCAGAAACCGAAACCGAAGCCTTCTACTACAAAAGAGCAAAACCAGTCTCTTCCCTCCCCCTGTCGGTATTCCAGTTGCAGCGGAGGCATTTGGAGCACTAGCCGTGACGTTATAACATCAATCCCAAGTTTCCCACCACCATCACATGTTCTTAACAACTCTCGAGTTATAACAACAGGGACCCCACCCAGTTTCATGGCGACTACTCCTTACTACTGCGGGAGTCAGGCCGCTGGGTCTTACATTCCACCTGTGATGCCTGTGGATCATGGCCACGTGCATACATTATCTCCACGATAACTTAAGATGTTTTCTTAAAACATTACATTAAAGGATAAGGTTTTAGTTCATGCGGCACACTGTGCATTGAAGGAAATGATCTCTTGTTGCTCTGTGTCAACTTGTAAACGTTTTAAATTTCAAAGTTAGAGAATAGAAACAGAGCGATGGCGACAGACTGTCTCTTTAAGATTGGTTCATCGTCTTCTCACGTATTATAGGGTTAAAGGGCGTGGAAGCCACTATCAACTAAAAAGAGCTTTGCGGGCTCTATTTCGTTTTTGAAATGAAAACAACAACAACAATAGTCCAAAAGCAAAACAACTTTACAAAACAAATATTGCGTATATTCGTAAATTCTTTACAATTTGAAACACAAAATATTTACTGGTAATGCAGCTTAACCATTTTGTTTTGTAAAAATTAGAGCAATTGTGGTCTTCACACCAAGTCAACAGCGGCTTTCCTACATTTTGCAGTTGCTTGTTTGAAAACCGTTCAGTTAGGTGATTTTCTTCAGTTTACAGTGTTTCCAAATTTTTTATTTTACCAAGTTACAGGATGATAAATCATTCCGTACATTAAAATCTTTATAAAAATTATTTCTGTTGTGTGAGACCGCGGTAAAAAAAAACATGTTTTTTCAGTTAAAAGGCAATAATTTTATCAGAATGTTTTTGAAATACATCTTAATAACAAAACCTTTTACACTGAAGAACAAACTTATAATTCACGTAAACAAAAAAGTATACATATAATTGCACAAGCAGTTTAAACCGTGATGTTAATTCACACTCTAACATTTGGGCAAATATACCAAACTTTAGAGTGTGAAATAACATCACTGTTGAATTGCTTGTGCAAGGAAATTTAATGAGCCCAGCGAGCCAACATACTCGAGATAAGCGTGCAACAAATTTTTAACTATAGTATGAGTGTTTAACAGTTCTTTTTCTCACTCTAAATGTTATCATGCGTAAATAGTAAGTGTTATTTGGTATGGATACTAGACAGTTTCGCGTCCTAATATTACATGATTCATAAACTTTAAATGTTTTTATAGGATAAATAGCAAAAGCTGTGGGATAAAGTTATTTATTAAGTCAAAGAGTTAGATTAAATTAACAAGTTTATAATTGCTAAGGGATCGACTTGGTATAAAGTTTTGCAGCCTCCATTGTTTTGTACGTACTTGGCTACATGTGTTATGATAAAATGTTGTCATTTAGGTCCATTAACTTAAATAAAATTGTACAAATAAATTAACAAAGAAATGGACTTAAAAATAAAAACGTATCTATACACTGCCATGTAGGTCAACACTGAGTATATTATTATATTGCATGGAGCAGAAAAAAGCGGAGAGATTTTTCATATTTTGGTGACAAAAAAACATCGTAGGCGGCGTAATGTCGACAATTCCTTCGCCATTGGCGCCCAAGCAGCCTTCTGATTTTCTCTTTTAAAGCAGCTGTTTAAAGCAGCTGCTTCCTTGTAAACCTTGAGTTGATTGTACAACTCTATGGCTAAAGCAAGCTTGCACACTTATCGGCGCAAAGTTAGCTTTTCACACCATAAACTGGTGAATTAGTTTACAGTTCTAAAACATTTAAAAATTGATGAGTCGCAACCAGGCATAAAATTATAAAATGTTAAAAACGTTCTCTGAGTAAAACTTTAAAAACACGAGCTTTTGGTTGTCAGACTACAACCTTTAACAAGTAAAAAATATCGAAAAAGACTCCCTATATAAAAGTTTAAAGGTGTGAAATAAAAGTTTAAAATATTAAATAAAACTCAATAACACAATAAAGGGCTTGATATCTACATTAATATACAAAATGTCACTATTTAAAAAAAAGTTTTACTGACATTCTATATATTAATGTAGATCTCTAGCCTTTTATTGTTTTTATTGAGTTTTAATATTATAAACTTTTATTTCACACCTTTTAACTTTTATATACGGAGCCATTTAAATATTTTTTACTTGTTAAAGGTTGTAGTCTGACAACCGAAAGCTCGTGTTTGTAAAGTTTTAACCAGAGAAGAGTTTTACCATTTATAGTTCTAAAACAATTTTGATTGAGTCAAATCTGAACCATTTCTTGATACCAACATCAAAACAACAATCTCAGTGTGAATAATATTATTTGTATTGTACATCTGAATTTTAGAGAAGCTATAGTAAAATATTCGCTTACAACAGTGTTACGACACATTTTTTTATTTCAGTTTTTGGTCTTTACGAAATCTTTTTAAGTTACCATTTTAGTCCGGAAATTGGTTGGCAAAAATAATCTTCTCAAACATTTTAAAACTTGTTTTAGTTGAGCTAACAAACCTAAAATGGATAAAATGGTTGGATAATAAATTCATTTCTCTTTTATGCTCGTTTTCCTAATCGGATTACAGGAACATTCAATATTGTCTAGGGTTAAACTTAACAGAAAAGAAGGTATAGAAGAACATGAAACAAGATTTGCAATACCTTCTAGAGTTTGGGAGAACTAACTTTTAGACAATAAGTGACAATTAAAAGAACAATTACTTTAACAACAAAAATAAGTTCAACGGAATATCTATGCGAGAATGTTATCCCAACTGCAATGAATAAATGTTCAATAATTTACGTAATAAAAACCAATCAAAGCTCTTAAAACACTTGCAGGGTCAATAGAACTCTTAGTTTCAAATATTACTTTGGTTAGTTTGGTCGCAACTCCGTGGACCACTCTTTTCGACAACTTTGCTTTACCTTGTTACGATCAGGAATCAAATAACAGAAAAACGACTTCGATCCAAGAAGAATATAGGATCTACTCAACGCTGAAGCCTTAAAAAACAGTTTTGGTGGAATAGGAAAACGAAAAGAACACATGCTGCAAAGAAGATTCATCTGCAAAAATTCAAAATTTATTCCAGTCTAATAATCCGATGCTAGAATTTTGACAAAAGCAGCAGAAGTGTTGGTCGTATTCTTAAAGCGCGCAGATATAGAGCCAGAAATGAACTCAATCAACTTGCATGCCTTGAAACAGCCCATCTTTTTGTTTTGCACGGGTCAGTTTCGGTAGCACTTACTGAACCCTCTTAGAATGGGCTGTGAAAAGGATTTTAAAATATATTTAGCCTAAGAATACAAAATGGATTAACTTAACAAGTTTACTGGTATATCTACATAAACCTGCTATTCTCGCTTTGGGTAAGTTTAACCGTAAATATTCATTAAAATAATATACTGATTAATTATAGGTATGAGTAATGTTCCGATCCGATCAGTTGTATTTGACAACGAAACAGGTTAAAAGATCTCAAATAAAATGTGAGTTTTTGCATTTAAAATAACTTTGGATGAACGCTAAATTCTCTTTAACGTCCATAACTAAGTTACATTGATCCTGCAAAGATCACAGCACGAAGCTCAGTCAAAGACTGATAAATTATTTATCTCATATATTTGAAAAACGTTTTTCACTTTTGTTTATTTTGTTCGTGAATAATATATAGATTTGTAATTGACCCTTATCACTTTGAAACGCATTGAAGAAGTGTTCTCTGTGAAAACAGCCAAACCGATTCTCGGTCCCCTCACCAGGGAAAAGTATTTAGATAAAGCTAAGTCATGTAAATAAAGATGTCCGAGTATACATATTGATGATATATTGTTCTAGTTGGAAAGGCATCTCAACATCAAACCAAACTTTATAATTTGACGCGTATTTTACGATCACGTAAGTTTGTCAATTTATCAAAGCAAATGCAGATTATGACAAAAATATCATTACTTCTAGTTCTACACTACAAACATTTTAACTTATAGAGTTTATTAAATAAGGTTTTACTTAATCGCTGTCTAACTTAAATTAATTCATCGAGCAAGAATCTTTAGTGTTCAGTTTGAGAAGAAATACATGTCAAACAGAAGGAAAATCCGATTAGGGAAAAATGGGTTTCGGCTTTCTGTTTTATGCATCAAGCAATTTTCACTCAGACAGTTAAAAAATAAAAATATGATCTCTGTTTGCAGCAACGACCGTCCGCATACAGCTATACGACTTCAATATTATGGCAATTTGTGTTGTATAATGTTCAACAAAAATTGCAAGATTAAATTAAAATAGTAAAACCATAGTGACAAAACGAGTTCGCTATCAGTACGATGCTCAATTATGACGACCTGTGAATCACAGCCTATTTCTTTTTCCCTTTTTTTTAAATCGATATTAAATACTTCTATAAACAACGAAAAAATTTTCCGGTAAACTCTCTCATAAGTATTTTAAAATACAAACTCAACATGTAGGTAATTGGGTTTACGAGGGAAAAGAAAGGCATTAAACGGTGAAAGAACTTAGTAGCTTGAAACTTAATATAAAAAGACTTGAATAAGGGTGTTTTTACTTTATTTTCACCTCAAAGAAAAACCTTTCAATTGTTTCGCAAACAACGACAAAAAGTTTTATGCATGGTTTTGAATTTCAGTTATATGAGATATTTTACATCGAGCGAAATGAAACGCTAGTAATGAAACTTTCTACATAGAAACACTTGTGTAAACTTGGCTTCTGTTAGTATACGTAATTCTTTTAAGGTATTGCTTTGTTTAAAAGGTAAACAACAAGGTAGAAATTAAGATAATAAAAGAAATCGGCGAAAATGTACAAAAGTGATGTTGCGACAGAAAGGCGCTATACTTCACAATGTAATGAATCCACATTTATGTGCACGCGGCGACATTATCCCACATGTATATCTTAGAGTTGTCTTTTCATTATAAATCCGTCTGTGTAAACGCATTTTAGACTTCTTTATCAACTCAGACAACTGAGCTCGTGTCTAGATATCTATAAATGGAAAGCATGATTAACTTGAGCTAGGTATAAAAGCAAATAGAAAGACCCTACAATGCTATTTTCAATTATTCTCTTGTCAAACTACTTTTTTCAAACACGCCTTGCACAAGGTTACAATCATTAGTGAATTCCGGCGTGGTTTTCATAGCAAGAAAACATTTTTATTTCACTTTTCAAATTATAAAAGCAAAGAAGTTTATCGTTTCGTTCTTCAATGCTAGTTTTTGTGCATAGAGAATATATATATTTTTCTTTTTTGAAAAGGTATTTAGTGATATATTCAGAACAAAATTGCAAAAATTGCAGTTGAAATGAATAAATTTTACAAATAAATATTTCTTGCTGATATCACGGCCGGTTTTCAACTAAACTCTAAAACGTGCTTTTCTTCGTCTTTTCGTCCAGGATTAAAACAAAAGACTTCCATTCATGTTTGCCAGTGTGTATTTTACTGATTTACTTTATTGGAAAAAATCTCAGAGGAGGTGCAACATTAGAACCCGCGAGATTATTACCTTTTCATATTTTTCACCTTGCGATGTGCATGTTTGCACTGGCCGGGTGTATGAAGAGACATACGTTTATTAGAGCTTTCAATTCCATAGAATATACTTCTAACTTATTTACAACATCAAAACGTTGATCTGAGCGAGACGATATATATAGTACGCAGAATAACAAGTCGTTGTTAGTTTAGCAAGCCAAGCCATTTGACCCGACAAGTGATTGTACCTCGAGCCGGAATATCATGTAAGTCGATGCCCCGATAATCCAAAAGACAACTTTTAGATAAATATTTTAGTTCATCCTCAGCATTGGTCCATCAAAGATAAAACGTAGCTAGAAGTAGTTAAGTTTTATTAAATTTATCAAAGGCTTTTGCAATTCATTTCAACAACAATTAACGCAGGAGGTCTATTTGCCAATTTGGTCCAAGTTGGCTTTTGGGAAAGCTTTCCATCTTGCACTCAAGGTGAGTCTAAAAAAACCATAAAAATAAATTCCTTCCAGTAAAATAATTTTGCAAATTTCAAGTTTTAAGTTTTATTGTAATGTCTCTCCAATACTTGTTTTCAAGTATTTTAAAGTATGAAACAAGAGCTGCTTTCTACATTTCTAAATAAAGGCAGATCTAACTTTCCAACTAGTTCAACATCATTTGAGCAAATACCTTAGCATTAAGAATCTTGCTGCAATCTCTCTATGGATAAAATACGCCATATGTCTTAAAGAAGCTCTATGATAACTTTATTATATTGTAAATTCAATTAGAAAACGCCTCAAAGTATCGGGTTTTTGGTATTAGAGGCGGTGCGGTTCTGAAGCTACCACGGATGGAATGACCGATTCTCTTTTATTGAACTGTTTTCTTTCGATTTATTTTGTTCCTTTACGGTAACGTCAATGATGTTTATCAATCATATAAATACTAATAATTATGTGCACCGCTCATTCGGCCGAGGACAGTAATTCTAAGTAAGTCTCTAGATTTCACAGGGAGTGAGTCCCTTCCAAAATGTTTCAGATTTTCAGAATAACAGATAAATTCCACACTAAGAAAAATTAAAATCATAACATTTGATTTAAACTGAAGTTCTTACGTGCTAAACATTTCATACATGCTAAAACCGCTCTCAATTCAGTCCCAATCTTTAAACTTAACCAATACCGCATGTCCTCGGCTTTTACAGCTCTGTTCAGTTGTATCAACGAATGTCTAGTTCTGAAGAAAAGAAATCATCAGCCCTTGCGTTTGAACATGACATATTGTCGTCCGTTATAGAAAATATATGTAATACCTTTATTAATTCATGATCTTAGAACGGCTCGAAGGGCCGGAATACGGCGGGGTAGGTGACGACTGTCTCCTGATCATTGGATTTTTGAAAAATGTCATGTGCTCTTGAAATAGATTGATTTTGACTGCGGACAATAAAAAAACAAAATTAGGGTTATTGGCTTGGAATTCAGCGTAATTTGGAGATATTACACGCTTTATTAAATTATGTCTAACAAAGTTTTCAAGCAAAATCGGAACCTTCTACTCTTAAATACCGCATGCATGCGCAAAACTCTAACTGAACAAGTTTCAAATGAAAGATTTTAATTTTATTATTTTAAATAACATCGAGATTTTTGTTTGCATTGATTCAGGTTAGTAAAACCAGCAAACAGAGCTTTAATCAAAGATGATAAATATGTTTGATGACGACATCAAACTAAGGCCGAAATCCCTTGACTTCCTCGGGAATAATTAAAGTTTTAATTAGGAGTTACTATGTTACAAGCGCAATGCAAATTAATCTCAAGTGCCTCATTTTTTTAAAAAAATTGAAGGTTATTGGAGATATTCCCTGTCAGATTTAGTACTGATCGCGTTCAGTCTATTTGAAAGAGCTCCACGCTAAACCAAAATTAGCAGCGCTTGCCGTAGCCTTGTGCGAACAACATCCCGCCGTCTTTAATCGATCCGTTTGCGAATTTCTACCTTGATAAACTTTTGGAAACCAACTCGGCGCCAGCAATGTGCACACCTTGCGTTATAGAAATTTTAAGGGAAAAAATCCCAAAGAGTGACATGTTGCAAAATGCTTTCCGGAAGCGAAGAATAGCTGGGCCCATTTTGAAACGAACAAACAAGGTCTTTCTTATGCTAATAATGGCAAAATAGCCATGCAAAGATGAAGGAAAGTAATAAGAGGTTTCTGGCAACTGCAGCTTCTATCATTGATAACAAAAAAACTCTTACATTGATTTCTGTAAATCTAAATCAACGTGATTAAGTTAAACATTAGTACAACCCTCAATACTTAGGATTTTATTTCAAAGCTAGGTATCAAAGTCAGTTTAGGTAACAAAAAAGATAGTTGATTTTGCGCATTACAATAGGAGGTCACATGATTCTTAATTCAGTTTCGCAACCGTAGGAAATAAAAAGGCATGTTCAGAATTCACCGCTTAAAAATTAATCAGCTCGTGCTGCTGAGATATCGGGTGTTCAGGTCCAGTGTTCGAACACAACAGATCTTGTATCATCATTCACAAAGTAAATCAAGCTAAAACGATCAGGCCAATTTTCGTGAAATCACTCAAGAGCGGAGAGCAATCACCATAAAGCAACAGGAAATGAAGACATTTGTTCCTTAAAAGACACTCAGGAGAGAGGAAGTAATCACTGTGGCAACAGCAAGGAGTAGCTTTTGACTCTGCTAAAAATTTCTCTCATCTGTCAGTTCAAGTGGGATCGGTTGAGGCATCCACAAAACAGAGCATTACTAAAACCATTAGGTAAGAAGACATACTATCTCCTAAATGCTAGCTTTTCTATGTCTAAGGGTAATCTAACAACATTTATAAGCTTCTTCTATAAAAGAACAGAGAACTCAGAAACACTCCTCAATTAAGGCTTAAGACGCTACAACTTGCTTGTTGTCAATCTGCAAGTCCTCTTGTTTTTTCGTGTTAAAATTTACCAAAACTCAGTTTACACTATGTCATTCGTGTTTTTAACAGAATCTTTCTGATTATTTGCTCAGTATGAAAAATCAAGCCCGCTGCAAACCGCATAATTAAAAATCAAAAGTTTGTAAGTGACAGCCTATAGTTAAAGCCCAACTTTCAGTAACCTTTGTTTTTACCTCCTTCGCGATTTCGTTACAGTTCAGTCTGGTTGATGTCATTCAGAAAAAACTAGACTTAAAAAATAGAGCAAACGATGACGAAAGTCTCATATCAAAAGAAGTAAATAGTACTCGATAAAAGACTGATTTCAGTTAGTTAATTTTGCTATAATCTTTGTAAGACTGCTTTTTGAATCAATAACTTAACGTAAACACAGCAAAGTAAATGCTCCGTCTTTCTCTTGCACCCTATGTTGTCTCTTGAAACTCACATATGATGCTGTGATACTGTATACTTTTCCGATACTGGCCATTCAAATTTTTATTCAAAATCTTCTCTCATCGCGATGCCTCAACGTTTTGTACAAAGGGAAAGTAAGCACAAGAACTCCTTTGTTCTGAAGACATAGTTATAAGTTTTTGAAATTTTCTAGTAAGGTGTTCGGACAGTTTAAGTCTGAATTGCTTCCTTTCACACTGTTTTATTCCAGAAAAATATTTCCACCTGAAATAAAATGAGACATTATCTAGAGAGAGCCGAGGATTTTGTCACCTAAATTAAAATTTAGCTCATCACCCTTTTAATATACAATGTTATATTTATTTTATGAGGACGGAGCAGAAGTGTCTAAGTTTGTATTTTCATTTATTTAAAGGAAGCGCGATTTCTTTGCACATGATCATGCAGCCCAACTGGGATAATTTACTACCTTAAATCAAGGGAAATCGCCTTATAAGTCAGTCAACATGCTTTCATAGCACCAGAAGTAATTTTTCAAGCTCTTCATTTCAGTCCATATAAATCAGCTGCCTTAGAGATATGTTTCTTGAGATAATTGATCATTTGCGATCTAGACATTCAGTTCCTCAGATTTACTACGAGTCTGTTCTGAAACCAATAAATTAGGAATATAAGCAAGGTAGCCAAGCTTGATTGGATTGGGCCGCGGTATCAAGAACTAAATTTATTACCATTCGTTCCGATAGCTCAATTCAGAATTTTTGAACTAAAACTTCTTTGTTCCTTTTATTTAATCCGAGAAAGGCCACGTGTAAGCTTTAATGAACATAGAAGATTTTTTGTGTTTCCAGGCTCTTCCTTAGAAGATGCTACGTATAAACCAGTACGGCATATCAATGACAAGATTAAAACCCAAATCATAAAATTAGAATTTGACAAGAACAAGGACTTGGAAAACAAGACAAAACATGTTTAAATTAAGCACGTTTTCCGCGAATCAAAGTTTAAGCCCTGTGTGCAGGGCAATTATATTGTGTACAAACTTTGATGTTTATGTGAAAAACAGACATTTTATAGAATAGTCTTGCAACCCAGTGGCGAGTTCCTTAGTATTCACTATCTCACTCCGACTTTCTAAAGATAATTTTCTATAAATAAACTTCGATGGTTTTGCCAACCTCAGTTATTAACGCAAAATCAACTCCAATATCTTTCTGCTACCCAAACTGTTGACTGAACGCGTGCGATGAAATAAGCCATTTACATTGCTAATAGGATAAAAACCCTAATCAGCCAAATATCAATAAATGTCTGACATGAAACTGTCATGATTTTAGAATTGTAAAGAGAATGGAGCAACAACTGGAAAAAACAAAAATGTTTCGGTCGCCAACCCGAAAGCGATCTACGCTGTTGGTTTGCGTGTCAATGCCGTTTGGATATAATTAAAATTTCTTGTGCTCTCCCAAAGAGCAAAACCCAACAGTGATTAGCTGTGATTCATTTGAATGCGGGCGTTATAACTCAGGAAACGGATGTGCGACTAAGAGACAGCCCCTTGTTGAATCTGTCACTTTCCCGCCAAACCGAAAAGTGACGAAAAAGTTGTTAAATTTTTCAACTAGTGACAATGTTTACATTAAAGTGGCTTTCCATTATATTTTAACGCAAAACGCCCTCGCGAACGTATTGTACTCCTATGGAAAACATCAGTTTGAGGGAAACTATCACTCGAAATAAGAATAAAATTTGCAAACGGTTTTGAATCACATACTTTGCATCGTGCTGTGAACTCATGGTTTCAACACACGTGCAGGTTTGGCATATTTCTTTGTTAGTGGTGTCATTTCCTATGATGATCATTTGTGGTTTTGTCAATAACTGATCCAGAAGCAAGCGATTTTCTCCGAAAAACTTGTGATAACGGTTTATAAACGTGATTGTAAAAACAAAACATCATTCCGACCTACATATGTCGACAGCCAAGACATCGTTTTCATTACAAGATAAAAAAAAAACGTTATAAAAATGACGTCCAGTTAACTACGTGATGTTAGAATTAAAATTCGTGTATTGTAATAAAAGAAGAAAAGATTCAATAAAAAATTCATAGTCAGTATCCGTCGAATCTTTTGAAAAATAATTTTGAAAACATGGTTTTCATTTACAGAGTTTGACACTAAGCTATTTCCGAAAAGATTCAGTGAAAGAAAAAACACTATTAAACTAAACAACACTTTGGGCTAGAAATACAAAAAGCAAACGAACTTCCAAAAAGGAAATTAGTTGATAATGTTTTGATATTATGTAGTTAACATTTAAGGCCTTAGTTTTTCAAACAAAAGCTAAAACCAACATCGCATACCAAGAAAACAATTCAAGAGTATGAATTAAAATGTACCTTTCTAACACAAACTGTTCTGAACAAAACCATCGATGCGCATCTTTTAAAAACATCCTTCCCTTTGTTTGGAATGCAATCTCTTTTTTTTAAAAAAGAAGACAATTTCACGCACCAAAACCTAATCACATGATTAACATTAGAGCGCAAAGTAGGTTGCAGGGGTTAGAAGCAGTTAGCGGTGTCGGTTAAAATGACTTTATGGATTTAAAAGTTTTGGAAAATATTTGAATACGTTTCTTTGCAGACACTGCAATAAAACGAACCATTTTGCAATTTAAGGTTGGAATTGTTTTATCATCGCGGGAAGTTGAGCAAAAAAAAAAACGATTAAAGAATTAGCAAGCCCTTCGTAAGGGCATGCAATTTATAGTTTCATTACTTTGAAAGCCCCTTAAATTATTTACCGGCGACCGAGATCAAAATATTACAACCTAGAAATGTTTCTACATTGATGTTTAATTCTCACAGACGCACATAATATTTTTGTAAAAAAAAAAAATACAGGTCGACTTTTTTATGAAAAAAACAAAAGCCTGCTTTGTTTCATGATACAAAATGAAATTGATATTAATATCACGCGTAGATTGAAATTTAAAAGGCTCGTAGATATGACCAAGTTTCCCAAAGTTATCTCCAAAGAAATAGTACATTTAAAAGTTTTAGAATTTCAATATGAATACACAAGACAAAACGTTTTGTGGTATTGTAAAAAAAAAACAAAACAAAAACTGCGCAACTTCATCTGAGGACAACAACTGAAGAACGGATGCACACAAGATTAGCAATAAGTATAATATTTTTCTTTAGAAGATTATAGGTCATTTCACCGTCAGTCTTGTTAACAGCGCTACTTCAATTTCACTTTGGTAAGTTTGTTTTTACTTCAGTGGCAAAAACTTTTAATAAATCTTGCATTATGGTCAGGGAATTTTGCAGGTGTCCCAACCAAAAAGAATAAAGAGATCTGCGGAAGGAGGATTTTAAGTCCTCTTCAAGTTATTGGCGTCAGTCGAATTCAATGCAAGTAATATATATGATTTAACATTTTCATAACCTAATGGGAAAATTGCTATTTGATTTAAGATTTTCATCACGCACATAGACTCTTAAGTATTAAGAGTTGCACCTTTTCCTGGTTTCAAATACTCTATATTTTATTAAAGTTCGTCATCTTTAATAACAAAAAAGCTAAAAGACATTATATAAACAGATTTAGTTTAAATATAGAACTCAAATTAAGTACATGGGATTGTTTGGGTGGTATTTAGTGTTCATCAGTTTTATACAAAGCACTCTGTTACAGTTCTACCTTACAACTCGAAGTGAGAAAAAACTAGAAAACAAAAGACAATATTTCAGTCAAATGATAAGATTTCCAACCGAAAGGGTGAATTTAAGGTTGCCCTTTGCCAACCTAAACTAAAGAAATTCAATGCAAATGCTGTGAAAAATGTACCTCTGCTAGATGATGTATACCATAAGAAATTAAATGATCCTGTTCTGAGTTAGTTTCATAGATTACCAAATGCAAACTTACGAAAAAACATAGTGTCATATTTTGTTTATGGGATAAAATGCTTTATTCCCATAATACTGTCGTACCAGTAACATTTTATCAAAAGTGGAGTTGTAATAGTTCTTAAAATACAAAAAAAATCATCTTCAGCTTCGTATTGTAGAATGAAAGGAAGGTAATGTTATCGACAAATGATCAGCTTACAAGCAGACATTATTCCATGAACATTAACCTTTCCTGGTGTTTTTTGCAAGATAGAATAACTTTGTCCTTACAATTCAGCATCTTTAGATTCGATTAACTTTTCAGCATTTAACCGATTGCAAAGGTAAACAGAGGGAGATATCAGTCAAAGCTTTAGTTATCAAAGAAGGAAGCTACTTCGTTCTAGCCGTGAATCCTGGAACTATACCACAATACTCTATTAGCTGAGTAAGTTCTTTAAAGGTTACATTGAGTTAGAACTGTGGCTAGCTTTTCCGCCTTAAATACGTTCAGTCTCCGCAGCGCGAGGTCATATCATTTTCCTTACACTTTTGAAAAGACCACTCCATGTTATAAAGAACAAAAATGTGATGTGCCTTCTGATTATAAAAGGGCTTAACTATAGGTCTAAAGGACTTCAGACATAACAGATACCCTCATGTGATTGTTTCTTCTAAATTGCTTTAATCACAAACCTGAAGATCTTGAAATACTAGGCAGGGAAGGTATGACATGCAAAGCTACTAAAGAAATTTGATCATGAACTTCAAGAGGCTTAAATAAAGAAAGAAAGAAAAGCACAAAGATTCTACAGAGTAAGAGCACACAAACTACCTTCACTTTATAACCATGCATTCAGGATTTCTTAAAGAGGAGTTGCATCTCGAATCACATACCAAAAGAATACAGTGGTCTCCACATGTGGTACTTAGAGTGAAACATACCACACATTTGTACTGACAACAAACATTTACTGCTAAGTAACTTCACGTTTAACTCAAAGACAAGACTTCCTATACTGCAACAAATACAGACACGAGTTCTCAAGGCGCCTTAATGGCACAAACTGAATAACAATGTATGTTTCAATCACTGCTTACATGAAATAAATATAAACTGTATAACATAAAACTTCCCAAACCACGCTGACAGTCGTGTGTTGAAACTTGTCGGTTTAGCTCTTTTTCAATCGTTTGTTTTTGAAAGAGAAAATGCTAATTGTTGTGAAATTGAATAAAATTGTGTAGCTCCTAATGAGAGTTTAAGAAACATTTTGCATAAGCAAACAGTGATACTTAATCCGGATACGAATTTGAGATGGAAGCACTCAGTTAGGTAATGTCTCCTAAGCTGAAGTAAAAAGAAATAACTCTCTTAGCTGGAATGATTTATAAGTAAAACTTATATATTTAAACGCAACAGTAAAAATCGATGGCTTTATTAACAAAGGCTGCAATTTTATACTAAAGTAACAAACGTTAAATCCAGGTTTGTGTAATAACTATTTTAGTATATTGGAGATTTACTGCTTTTAAAATTAGCAAAAATCAAGTGGCGCTGATTTTTCTGGTTCTACCTTTGCAAATTTTTCTGTCAGTACTTTTATGGTGAAAAGTTCATGATACCATGGAAAAGGGGTAAAAATTCAAAGAACAATCAAGTCGTTTAAACTGTTTCAAAATTTACAGTGTTTCCCCCATCAAACTTGCTCATAACTTTACAATATCCATGCAGAGAGGCCAAGAATTCCGATCTTGAAATCGCCTTGGAAAATCTTCAGTAACAAAAAAACAGATCTTGTACAATAATCTAGTGAAAACAAAGCCCCTAGCCGCTTAGAACATATATATAGCTAGAACAAGCAGACCTTTTAAAAAAATATATGTAAGAAATAATATTTCCAAGAACAAAATCGAGAACTGACTAGTTTAGGGCTAAATACTTGAACGGATGCACATGGAGGCATACACTAGAGTTTCTTATGAGGGTAGCATGAAATGTTGTGGATGCATGGATAAAGAAACAAATCGTGACATTTCCAGCGAGTTTCTTTTTTTTAAATAATATCATTATGGTATAAACACTAAAACGTAGATAAACCTTTTTGCTAAAATTAAATTATGCAAGTCGTAGAGTTTAAATTATCTTATTCAGAAACAAAGCTGTTCTCTTAATTAATAAGTTGATCACACATCGAAAACATACCGGAAAAGAATATTCAGGAAAGATATAGCTTGTGTTCTAAGTTTGCCAGAATAAAATAGAGAAACACTCTGAGTGCATTTCAATATGAGAAGTGCATTTTAGCGAAATATAGAATCATGATTAGCGAAATAATAGCTAGTATTTACCTATAATACAGATTGTATTGTTATTTTCCAGTCACGAACTAAGTTAATAGAACTTTTGTGTCTGATACAGTCAGAATTTATAAAATACAGGATCAAACATTTATCAGAATCTTAATTTTAAAGTAGATATGTGAAACTGTGGTTAACTGTTTTTTTTTTCCTACTTGGAGATATAAAAATGTACACACAATGCATGAACATTTAAGTGTAGGTTTTGAAACTTTTAACTATACTTCTTTTTATTAAGATTAGAACAATGCCTATTCATGTTGCTCATTCATCCCATTGTATAGTTTTCTTTAAACTAAATGACAAGCATACATTATCACTTTTAATTAAGTATCGTCCGCGTTTGTGAACAATTGTTTGAGTATGCAGGGAGATAAGAGAAGAATTTGCTTCCAATTTGTTTGAAGATCCTCAAGGACTTTCCGAGCATCGCATCTCCAGGCCTATTTAACCAAACAGGGACGTCTCTTTCAACTTGTCGTAAACAAATTTGATCCTAGCAAGTATTTTTTTATAACTAAGCAGCACTTTTACTTCTAGGTTAATATGAATAAGTTGAAACAAAAAAGCCAAGCATATACTCGGGTTTTAGTTAACAGACCTGGTAAATCTTTTTGCCTGATCAACCGAGGATGAGTGATAATGTATCATTTTTAACATCAAATTATGAGTTAGGACTTATACTACTTAGTACACGATAACCTAGAGGAAGGACGGTGTGTTACAGTACACAGGAACAGATTCGGTCGATCCACCAATGGCAAACGTATATCAGTATACACACTGCAAAAGATAAATGGACCGTGCACAAAAGAGCATTCATATAGTCATTATCCCGAGGGAATATTAGTTTTAATCGGAAACTTTCTACCTAAGCAAAGAAACGACTTATCTTCTAAGGGATAGTGAAACTTATCTTCTGCCTTAGCCTGTTTGTTATATATATATATCTACGCCGACATGCTGTTGAGGCCCAAATGGGTAATGTCCGCTAACAACGAGGCCTTAATGCCTACTATATCAGTGGCTTCAAGTTAGCTACTAGCGCGCATGTGCTATTTATACTTGATTTTTATTCATCTAGCCACATCCGACAAACATTACGCTTTAATTTTTACTTATTTTCTGTGTGGAATCCTCAACATGTTTGATGTTATGTCATGCTGATGAGGCCTAGAAATCTCAAAACAGCGGCTAATAAGATCTAGCGAAGGCAGCTAGCTCGCTCAGGGGTAAGCCCTGGCGTTATTCTACACCGAAACAACTGTCTGTGGCTGCCTTAGTATTCAGGGCCACTTTTATCTATGATATATTTAATCGGTAAAGCCCTCTACCAACATGGCCCTTGTGTCCATTTCAGTGGCTTCAAGTTAGCTCCTCAGAAGCACGCATGTGCAATGTTTACTTGATTGGTTTATTCTAACTGATCAGACTAGACCTAAAACTAAAATATACAAAACTAACCAAAAAACTCAAAAGCCAGCACGTCCTTAAGATAACTGAACTTGCCGCGGCGCAAAGATTGTCAAATTTTAAAAGGTCGCCATTAAGTTTTGAGCGCACATATGAAACGTATTGTTGTCACGTGTCTTTCACAATCTTCCGTGAGATTTTAGATTGGCTGACTAATGATTTCTTCATTTGAGTTTAATTGCTGACATCTACTTTGATTATTTCCAGACATTTAAAAGGTATCTTTCAAGATCGTAGTTTGTGTATATCAAAGTTCTATTGTCATATGGACTTTATATTTTGTTCGTCTTCTTTATACAGTAGCGTTTGGAGTTGAAACGTACCAGAATTAACTGGAATGAGAAGGCGTGTAAAGGATGTTGTTTCTGTATATCCTCACTATATTGTCTTAGAATTAACCAATCAGTGCGCTTCCCTACTGTTAAGACGGCTAGTTTGACCTCTCGTTTACCAAGCAGTATTATGTTATAACGCCCCCAGGGAAGCAAGTATCGTGTTATACACGAAAGGAGAACTATTAATTTATGAGATATTAAATTTTATGTAAGCTTTTTTTAAGTATTTTAGTGAAATTGCCACACAAGGAATAGGCCCCGGCCGATTCTATTATTTTTTCTCTCCGATTTGAGCAGCGAGGTCTGTCATCATACGATTTTAGCCACATTAGCAAGTTTTAACAGCGGATTATGGTTAAACGTTCGTCCGCAGTAATTAATAATGATCTCTCGCTTTACCAAGAATGTGTTGCCCTGTTTTGATTAATCGTTAATGAGCGCGCTGATTGACAACGTCGCTCTGTTAGGGACACTTGGGCAGCACTGCCATGAAAGAACACAGGTATTAAATGTAACAGGGTCAAATACTTGAATGTGTTATTTTCTTGCACTGGCAGGACGTGAGAAGACTTACAGGCAATCTGTAAACGCGATGGCTGGCATTTTTGGACGAATGCCGCCTTATACATCAAACACTATGAGTTTTCCTCCCGCCGGATTTGAGTATTTTAACCCAGAGCCCCAACAATACGGTAAGTCTGTTTATATCTACTTTCTGTGATAAAAATTAATAAATCCATTGAGAAAATTCGTTATTAGAACATAAAGCGGCGCGCCGAGTCTTGGAAGCATATTTCAAAACTTTTAGTGTCAAAATCTTTCTGTTAGCGATCAAAAATCCATTCTCTTGGTTAATTTGTTTGTGATTTACGATAATTTCTATTGTAGTTACTTTCGTGTTTATTATTCTCACTAAACCTTTGTACCTGATAACCAATAGATAGCGACAACAAAGCGACCACGGAAATCTGTGGCTAGTGGACACAAATATGACCGGGTTTCCTTTATTGCTTTGAACGTAGCAAACGTGACAAAATGAGCGGCATCTTTTAACAAACCAACCATAAGTTTTCATCCAAAACACACAAATGCACGTGCGAACGTTTGGTTTCTTTCTTAAATTATACTTCTAAACAAAGCTATCTTCTGAACGCTCAAGATTCAACTCGATAACCCCTAAAAGTTTGACGCGTGTCGCTCATAAAAAACAGAAAGAAATTAAAACAAATAAACCAAATTGCAGAGTTTCAGCATTCTCTAATACAAAAACAGCAGTATACGGAATCTGGCTATGATCGCTGTCTGCAGCAATAAAAGCTATCGTTCGCCACAGCGACTAATTGCATTTTAACAGCACGTCTTTAAAAAGCTGCATGTCGGCTAGCGCATGGGAACACTCAAATGCTTTCTATTATATCGAAACGAAAAGCTGCCCCAGGGCAAAATTGAAGTAATCAACTTTTCTTAACTTATTTCAGCACTTTTCAACGTTCGAAAACTGTTTTTTTATTATTTCTAATCAAGCAGGAATTTCACTCTTGTTCCACACTTGTTCACGAAAGGTGGATAAAATTGAAATTTTACGAATCACATTCCGTACACTCCGATAGATTCAAAGAGTCAAATAAACAAAGTGCATAAGATCTAGAACAACAAAATCGGTAAGCACACGTCAGAATTTCTTCACCAAACCAAACACCTTTTAATAACAATTACCAGGTCGGCAAGAAGTCGACAAAGTTTATCTTTCTAATTTGTATACAACCGTTGACGGATTTTTGCAATCATCAAATATTGGATTAAGCTATCAGATAATTGCTGACAAAATTACTTTGCAAGCTTTCCAGTGTATAGAAACAGCAGTGTGTCTGTAGATGCTAAATACAAACGGACGTGAACAGTATGATTACTTGTTAATGTCGCTTGCAATCTTTTGTATCTTGAGCTTGTCTGAACCTCCTTCATTTTCTCGTCTTGTTTTGGTTCGTTTCAATTAAACGACAGAGAACTGAAAAGTTTTAAAACCAAAACACTGGTAACGCTGAAAATTTTCAAGCACCATTTTGATTTCAACGGTTTCAGTAAATTTTGAACTGAAGTCTAAGTTTTAATTACCTAAGGTTTCATCAAATGTTTTAGGAAAGAGAAAATTTCATACTACACTTAATTTGGTCATTACGAATGGCAACATTTAAATGTTTTCAATTGGTCTAGTTCAAACTGCAACTAGTAGTAGTAAAAGCTGTTTTAAGATGTTCGTACAGTACAGTATAGTACAGAAAATTTCCTGTTTGTCAGGGATAAATTGAAACTATTTTAGGAAAGGTTTTCCAGCAATATTCTCAAAGTAAGATTATTGTTTTCCTCTTTCTAAAATAAATGAATATATTCTAACGCAATAAAATGCTATATAAAGAAATAGTTTACAATAAAATTAAAAAGGTTGCAAGCCAATATGTCTAATCTGATAAAGAACATAAAGACCATTTACAGTAGGCTGTTACTTTTCACATAACCGTTTAACTGTATTTACTTGGGTAGCAGTGATTAACAGGTTGAACCTCTCCAACTGAACGATTCTTATTTATATATAATGCAAAATAAAGAACATTCAAAGTCAAAGACTTGCTGAGGTTCTATATAAAAGCATAAATCAAAAACAGAAACTAGCATTAATAACTGTTAAGAAACCTGCTTCACATTTTACGATAGTTCAAACAACTAAAGTTAATGTTTTCAAAACAAGCCTCGTAAAACTCCACTTTCGAAGTTACCTTTACTTGTGCTTTTTAAATTTTGAATGTGTTCGCTTATTTTATATATCACCAAGAGTTTTAAACACGCGCTGGTAAAACCACGTCAAGTTCGGAGATACGTGCAATTAACTCCAGGCTTTGAAGCTAGTTTAAATGACTTTTAAATAGAGAAATATAGAAATTTATTAATATTGTCCAGAACAAAAATAATACTATGAATATACAGGAAGAACTTATCTGTTTACTTTCTATATCTGCTAATAGGTTTTTGCTACGACAAACTAAACGCATCGTAATGATAAACAAATTTGATAAATATAATGAGATCATCGTTCAACTGTTTAAACTAAGATGTAGAAGTTTTAAACAATAAAAGGTGACATAGTAAATAGCAAAAGTAAACAAGAATTCTCATTCTGGCCAACTGTAACCTTAAAATAAACTTTAATCTATAAAAGGGTTTCTATATCCATCATGCTCGAAAACTCTTTTTTCGTTGCATTACTTGAATTAGTAAGATTTTTAAAACTTTTTAAAATCGTGTTGGTGGAATGAGTCGAGTCAAACTTCGATCGTCATGGACCAAAATTAAAATAACTATTTTCTGATTCTCACTCCCAGCCAAAACCTAAATGTGGAGTGCATAGTTATCATAAAACCAAAAGTTTTAGTTTTATTTTTTTAATAATGGTAAATGGTCAGGTGTTAGAAACGAACCTAAGATACATTCACTGCTACTTTAGCACAGATGGACAATTGCATGACCAATTCAGATATGTAAAAGCGGTCATGAGATTGTCAATGTGTGCTAAAGTAACTGTTGGAAAAGTTGAAAGTTCATTCCATATCACATACATACTTTATATACAACTGGTTTGACTTTGACACTGGCTCATTTGACATTCTACTCTCTATCATTCAACTTACACCAATCACGTGAAAAGCACGCAAACTAAACTATTACATTTTCAATTGTATTTGGTGTTGTTAAATTCGAACGTGATATTTTTTCTATTTTAATATATGGAGTTAAAAAGGCATGTTTAAATAGTTTTTCATTTGGCACGTAATTTGCAGGCATGTCTAAACGAATTTTAACTATATTTGACGAAGAGAATATCAGTATCAAAATATAGAAATGAAAGTTATTCTTCCGATTAATCTTAAGGAACATTGAGTAACATTGATTTGCAAGGTTACTTTAAGATGGGATGGGTTGATGAAAAGTGTGAAGCAGATTGTAACTCGTTTTTCTGTTGTTATCATTACGCCTCTATTATCTACTTCTGTTTTACTTTTTCCGTTTTCTCTGCTTTCTTTTTTCATTCTTATGTTTTTATTTTTCTCCTTCTTATTATCAATATTGCTTTTATCATTAACCAATTAATTGTTTCAAGCAACCACGGTAATGGACGACATGTTTTTGTTACACGAGGATATCTGGCACCATTTATTTGTCTTCAACCAATTTCACGTTTTTTAGATAGTGTAACAACCTAAACAATGTTGACATATAAAAGCGTAATGCCTGTGGGATGTTGAAAAGATAAATTCGTAAGAACAGAGAGTGCACACGCATGCTAGTATTCATCATGAAGCCCTGACTATAAGGGTTACTAAGGCCACGTAGGTAGCGAGCATTATATCCCTTAAATCTACCATAAATAATGGTGAGTCTGCACATTATAGCAACAACGAACAGCTGTTTCGTGTAAGAGAACACCAGGGCTTACCCCTGAGAGGGATACCAGCCTTCGCTAGATCTTATTAGCAGCTGTTTTGAGATTTCTAGGCCTCATCAGCATGGCATAGCTAGCAAATAGGCTCATGTTCCCACAGAAGATAATAAGTAATCGTGACAGTGTAATGCTTATGGGATGTGGAAAGCTGAGTACAGATAGTATATTCGTACTAGTGAATGAAGCCACTAAAATGGGCACTAAGATAACGTTGGTAGCGAGCATTACCCCTTAAATCTATGGGAATCTAACATAACTGATAATGGTGAATCTGAATTCTAGTAGCATGGACTTCCGTCATGTTATTCCAGTGACTTAAAATCGTGAGACAATCAGACACGTAGTCGATATTTGTATATTTCGTTTTTCAAGCCCGGCACTGATGTCTACGAGCATTCAGAGTTACCCTTATGATATTTTCAGTATTAAAACTATTATAGTTTGGTGCACGCTAACAACATGACTTAAGTGAATACATCAGTGGCTGAAAGTAAATGTATCTTAAAACTGAACAACAATTAAATTTAAAAAAAGAACATGTTTCTGCATGTAAGATGTCCTGGAATAAATTGTAAGCTATACCAAGCCTAAATATTATTTCAATATTTTGGACTTTACTTTGTGTCAGATTAACTATTAGTTAATATTTCATATATTGCATGATATTATCTTTGTTTTTTAAATTTTTTACCTTAAAAAGCACTTCCAGTACTATTTGCATTAGGAACACTTCAGAGTAAAATTGACATGGAATTTTAAAATAAACTTTTTACAACGCCAAAATTTAAAATTTAATAATTTTTAATATCTTTATCATAATTTTGTTTTGGATGATAGCGTTTTACTGAAATACTGCTATGTTTGCATTTGCACTCGAAAATAAAATTCATATCTTCGCGCCACTGTGTTTTTCCTCTAGATATTTACACCATTGATCGCTGCGGGGCGAGCGCAGCGAGAGCAGCAACGTAAACAGGATTGCGTCGCAAATCTAAGTTGATGCACGATTTAAAAGATAGTGAATGTATTTTTTTGCATGAGTTCAAATTTACCCGCTTATTTTGAGAACTTTTAATTTAAGCAGCTTTGGAGTTTGATCAGAAGCTGTGCTCGATTTGTAATGTTGAACTTTGACGCTAGTAACGTGCCATATGTCGCTTGTTCGCTATTACTATTAGTATTGGAATAGTAAAATTCTTGTAGACGCTTCATTAACTTAAAATCTTTTATGCTTTTTAAAAAGAAAAAAAAAAGATTTTAAAACTAAAGTTTAAAGTGATACTGTATTTGAATTTGAAGTGAGTCTGCTCCAAAACATAAAGGAAGTGTCAAAATGACCGGCACCCGACCAAGCAATTCAAAATACTAAATTCTAAATGATCGGCAGTCCGGCGTTGTCTCTAAAAAGGGGTTTGATAAACCAAAAACTGACATCAGAAGCTCCTATATCAATAAAGAACCATCATACGATTCAGAACTTGGGTTAGAAGTGAAAATCCGTTCGTAGTTTACGCCATGTACATTTTGGTGAAACTAATGCACCAGTCATATGAAATCCCCGCTCCCCTTACCCCGGGCACAGACACTTAGTTTCATTTCTTTGGCCCTTTGGGCGAGAAACTAAACGGGGGCTTAGCGGGGCATTCATTCAATTGAACTTTAGACTGACACATTGTTCATTAATCATCGAGAACATAATTTTGTTTTGTTCAGTGATTTGTTTAAATTCATTTGATAAAGTTTCTTGCATATTGCATTTTAGAGTGTTTGTCCTGGTCATAGAATTGCATTCCCTGGACGCGGGGATGCTCACTACAAATTTTCGCCCTGGTTACCGGGGAATTCACTTAGTTTCACAAAAGCAAAATTGAGTGTCCCCACTATCCCCAGGATGGAGGGGGGGGGGGGGGGGGGGGGGGGGTTAAAATAAAAAAAAAAAAAAAAAAAAAAAAGGGGAAGGGGGGAGATTATATTGTAATAAAAAATTTGTGTGAATA
>ERZ1740055.7-NODE-7-length-25290-cov-7.826788_pt1 | contig 25290 bp, 9 predicted proteins | sample MGYA00581747_ERZ1740055 | MGnify/ENA primary metagenome ERZ1740055 (study PRJEB43018, sample SAMN04849739) | marine metagenome | isolation source: floating plastic debris | place: Pacific Ocean | collected 2008-08-28 | study: EMG produced TPA metagenomics assembly of...
CTCATCCGCTTAACACTACAGAAACCGGAGATAAACGCCGGCTCCATGGGCCACTTAGCTTGTAAAGGATTTAGCTAGCTTTTGAGAACGGACAAGACTAGTAGTGTATTCGCCCGTGTTTTGGGACGTTAAAAATTTGACCTAAAGAATTGACCTCTAACAAAAATTGTAAGACCTTAACCAAATCTCAAAAATGTCAAGATTTTATTACTAAGGTAAGAAGAATCGCAAAGCAGAAGATATAAAATAAAATAATTCGTTTCTCATATTATGAGAATAAAAAAAATAGAGGAAATAAAGTCAAAGTCTGGAGCATAGATGACTACATTACTACGCTTGAGGTCACATTAATAAGAACATCTGCTGTTGGTAATGTATAATAACTGGAACATTTCTGTCGAAAATACTATGTATCTCTGCTGTATAAAACTTTATAGTCGAGCTTTTATTTCAATGAGGTGTGGTAAAAATGATATACAAATTGTCTATTGACAAAAACGCGAAATTTTTTTAAGTGCCAGTTTTGGCTTCTAAAATGAGGATTGACTTATATTATAAACGGGCTCGGCTTATACACCGGCCGGTTTGCCAGATTTAGCACAAACATGAGCTCAAGAAGGAAAACGAGAGAAAGGCTGACAAATTTGCAAAAGCAATTTCTAAAAACCCGCCGTGCAGATAGAGTAGCGGAACAAACTAGATCAGAAAATAGACAGATGCAGAGAATTATTGTCACTGATCCTTCTTCACTGGCTGACCCACCAAATTATCAATATCATTCTACTTAAAATCGATTGAAATTTGTAAACCAGGAATACAAAAAGGAAGTTGTTTTTAACTGTATTTGCATATGTCTAAGACAAATAAAAAACTTAGAAACTAATGGCTTCGAAAACTGAATAAAACAAGAAGTTGTTACAAACAAATTGTATTACCTCTGTCACCCCTTTGAGATAATGGAAATTAGTATTCGGATTATTTTGTAGAAAATAAATAAATTAAACTAGACTTTGCAATAAACTGTTATCATTTTAGTGTTTTTTTCAAATAACACTAATCGCATAATACAAAATCAGGCATAATTTGTGTTCTTTAATTTTACACTTCAATAATTCTAATTAAACGATTTACACTTACAGAAATTCATCCTTGATTAGTTTCAACAGCTATTTAAGGATTGCCCACTAAAAAAAGTAAAATATGGATCGAAAACCTTTTTCTACAGGGCATAGGAAACTTGTCACCAACTATTACAATAACCGCGAAAAAATTGTGCCTGAATACTAAGAACATACCTCTTTCTAACAGAAAAACATATATTGATGAATAACAAATAGATGTCGGAACTGCGAAAGTATTGTTTGTTGTCTATTAAACTGTAAACACGTACAAGAGAAGCGGCAGCGACAAAGCTTTGTACCGCTGATTTTAATAACGGGACAAAACACGGTTCTCTTTTGATATGGAGCCCACAAACAGCTCTCCCATTAAACAATGTAAACAAAAGAAACACAATTAAGAACTTGTGGGAACATATTAAATGCAGTGTAAAACAAACTCCGAACCACTGCATGCGTACCTAAATATCGGACAAACAAACAAGATGGTTAAAGTTCATTTAGCTTTACTCGCCGTTATAAACACTACAGTTTTTAATAGTTTCCTAAAACCATGCTGTGGAAAGAGCTCGTTTTAATTCGCAACCCGTGGAGATGAATTTAAAAATATATTACTCAATCTTGTAATTAATTTGAAGGTCCGCTTTTTAATTACCGCCAGGAGATGTGGGTTTTTCAAATTAAAGCGAGTGGCCCGTGAATGAACTGCTATTTATTTTTGCACCAAGAAAGTAAATATTTTCTTTTGCTCTTTCGCCGACAAATGAGTTTGGTAAAGAATGGGTTTGAAAATAATCTTCAAAGACTGCTCGACCTTATTCAATTGCTCGGGAGCTTATCTTCTTTTAAGCCTGATACAGCCTTATTCGCAATTTTTCTGCTTGCTAAGACGGAGAAAAAACAATCATTTTACCAAAGGGGGACCAAGGGAGGACGGTTAAATAGCAAGAAAGAGTTTAATTACACAGGCTCTTTGCCGAAACAATTAAATACAATAACGAAGGCGGCTTTTGCTGCATTTCACAGTCGGCGGCCCTTGAAGCAAAGTTGTTGCGTCCAAACACCTAAAGGAGTACAGACAACACAGCCAGAAGCCGCGCTGTGTTTGGACTCGCGTTTTATTGTTCCGCCTAGAGGATTTATTATAACTTTCCATTTTAATTACAGAGAATTTTTAGCGATAGCGGCTTTAAGAGATTTCAGCATGTTTCAATCGTCATTTAGCTTGCAAAGTTTTCTCGACGGAAAACTTTTCTTTCCGTCAAGCGGGGCTCTGTACATCTCCACTAGTATAGATAAAAGATAAACTAATGACTTCTTGACCTTTGGTTCGTCTGGTAGTCGGTTTCTCCCATTTTTCTTAAAATGTGGTTAATGAACTTTCAACAAACAGTCCAAACATTATTATTTTGTTTAAATATGGAACTGGCGTAATGAATGTTCGATATTTAATGACCTTCTCAAACAAACAACTTCATAAACATGTTTTACATGAGCACAAAAACGGCAAGTTTTCGTAAACAAATGGCTGTATATGTAGACACTCCGTTCTTAAATTAGACAACTTTTGAGTTGCTTCAATTGATATCACATATGCAAGGTATAACTTACGAACGCACAAAACACAACACCAACCTTATTTTAAATGTTTTTTCCTCATTCATACATTTACTCGGCAGTTTCATTATTCTTCAAAAGCTTAATACAATATAGTTTACTACAAATATTAGGTCAATTGAAACATGTTGAACATTTTCAAAACGCTGTTTACCGGTTTAAATGTTTTAAAAAGAAACAGGTGCTGTCGTTTTGCTAATCTATTACGACATTTTTCTTTTTTCAACACACACATTATCCGAATTCTTATGCGAAGACAACTTAATGCTTGATATTCAAATTTTCTTGTTGTAGAAACACTCCTTCTTAGTTCTAGTTGGACATTCATCTGTCCGAAGGGCAATCACAACGCTTTCAGGTAATTTATTTATGACCGAACAATAAATTACCACAAGCAATAATTTTTTTTTCAATTTCTCAGAAAAATTGAAAAAATGTTTTTTTCAATTTTTCTGAGAAAAATTGTCAGAAACAATTTGGAAATCTTAAACATTAAAACTTTATGTTCAGTTATAGTAATTCCCGTTTAACACTCAGCCATGAATAAAATTTCAAAGTGAAAAGGATATACACTCGTCATTCCAGTTAGAATTGACGTTTTTCACTTGGAATGAAAGTAAACAACCACCATGCTAAACTATATATATATATTTATATATTATATTTCCTTTTTTCGGATTTCAAGGGAAAACGCCACTCAATTTTCACAATTTTATTTAGTCTTAAATTACCATTGACAAAAAAAAAAAAAAGAAAAAGAATCGAGTCTAACAATTAAAGTTGACAGAAAGTCACGTCATCGCGACTTTAAATAAATGAAACGAGTTTTTAATTACTCGCTTTTAATCCTGACTCGAATGTCTCCTTTTTGTTCATATACGCATGCGTGGAAATCGCCTTTACAGTAAAAAACGAAAAAGCATACAACTCACTCGTTGCTCAGAATAAAAACTGGGCAAGCATTAGAACTGTCTCATTCATAAAAAATGTTTTTTGTAATAATTACATTCTGAAATTAACAGGCAGTATCTTTTTCTTTTGTCAAAAAGTTTCGACAACTCAAGTCTTAAGTCGCCTCAAAATCGAAATACTGCGATCACACAATTTTCACTAGAACTTCGTAGTCTAAACAACTTGTTGTGTATGTATACGATACTCTGGCAACTGACGACATATAAGAGTTCTTTTAGAAATATTAAACAGGCAGTTTTCTTCTCATACTATTTCTGTTTAAAAAATGAGACTTATTTTGGTTGAAGATGTGTATACTTTTTCTAAATTAGGCCAATCAAACAGTATTCTTCAATGGATTCTTAGAAACAAACGGTCATAATATGAAGCCTAAATAGTTATTAGCGATTCTTTTTGTAAAACTATGGAAAATTACCCCGCAAAAATTTACCTATGTGTTACACATATTGCTTCAAGAAAAATTGAGATTCTTGCGAGCAAATGAGCATTTGCTACTTTTCTATCAACCGTTGGCGGGCCAAAAAGTCTGTCGTTTGAGCTGAATCATAAACTCAATCAAAATTAAATTGATCGAAGGTTCACAAACAAAAAGAATTTACAAATAACATCTTAAAGCACCTGGATAATTCTGCTTCTAGTCACCTCCCAACAAAGGCTCAATAACTGTTTTTCCAATACGCCTTCCGCTGCCGCTGCGATGTCTCTTTGAAAATTCCGCAGCCACGGGCAAGCGCACACCAGGAGTTCTTTCTTCACCAAACTTCGAATGTAATATTAAAGTTGAAATAAAGAAGGTAAAGTTTCATTAGCGACTTTTGATACAACTTAAGATATACACCGATGTAACACGTGTTTTCTGCCATCGACTCTTTCAGTTAGAGTTATTAAAACTTACAGTCGGAAAAACATCAAACACAACCGCTAAGTTTAAACGCCATTTGTTATTGGAACCGCTTGTAATCTGCTCGCTGGCTCGCACTTCAATTCGCATTACTGGCACAAAATGTACTAGCACAAGATGTAATTTATGAAGCGATCGTCTTTTTTTCTATGAACTGTTAAAGGTTTTCCAAACATTTGCTGAATTCGCTTGAATTAACCATGGGATCGCATGTAAATGAGAATTATTAAAATGATAAAGATTGAACGCTCCAAAGGAGGATCACAAAGATTTACCGCGCCCAAGTAAATGGAAGAACACTAACATAAGAGTTGTTTTATAATGAAAAAATACAAAGCTAATCAAAATGTTTCTAGCAACTCGCTGCGTGTGCTTGCACGTTCCGCCTTAACAATAAATAATCATTTCCATGATTTATGGCTAAATCTCTCTTTATCGTTTGGAGACTCCAATCAATTTGGTTACGTTCAAAAACAATTACTTTGATAGAAATCCAAACAGAGTTAATAATATCGTCACCGCTTACATAAGACAAATAAACCTTACACAAATGAAACAAGCTTTAAATTTAAATTTAAAAAATGAAGTTTTACAGTCGTGCAAGCTTGAACATACTTAAACTCTTTATTCTTTTCAAGTGGTTCGCCGTTTTTGGAAAGTAATTGCTTGCATTTAGCCTCAAATTAGGCGTTTTACAAAGTTTTGTGATTGAAATATGTTCTTGCAAAAGCTTAAGTAGCTATCCTGCGTATCTGTTTTTTTATATTTCTCAGTTATATCACGAGAAAACAATATAGCCACAGAGCTTGCATTGCTATCAAGGCGACAGTTTGATATTGCCTGGACTATAAATAGTTTTGTTCCATTTGGATAAGACACCGCAAAAGTTTAATTTCGCATTTATCATTCTCAAATACGGCGAGTTAATTGAGCGTGAGAACATTCAAGGTAGGAGATTAGAAAGCAAGACAGATTCGATATTATTCATTTTACTTAAGTTTCGTTAGTTCCTGCTGAAAAATTGAAGCTCTAAACATCCTAATACTGACGGATGTTCAAGTCCGCTTTTTTGGACACATTTTTTTTATAAAATCAATTTCTTGTATATTGTCTTACGTCGAGGTTCAACTTTTACAAAACCCAAACCTAGTTGTGTTAAATTGTTATTTCAACATCAAGCATATAGAACATTGTGTTTTAAAAAATATATGTATATGAATAAATCGACAGAGTTGCGGAAACTGTTGTCTAACTACATTGCAACAAAGAAACTAAATTCAATATTGAGTGAATTGTCTTGATGTTGTTTTAAAGCAAACCCAAAAGTAATAGGGAGGGTGGAAGTGAGGGCGACAAAAGAGAAGAGTTAATGTGTTTTTACCATAAAAAGCTACATGCGTCGGTGTTTAAATAATACATTTGCAGAAAAAAGTTAGGATGGAGCTCGTGGAAAATCAAATATAAACAACTGAAACAATGACTTTTCGGATGTTAGTCCTTCGTAGGAGCGAACTTGGACTTTCATTTTCACTTCGATGAACGATCACGTCCAAAATTTTCTTGTATATATTTATTTTTCTACGGTGCCCAGCTTAAAAAAAGTCTACATTTGAGAAGAGTTATGAAAAACTAAATGAATTCAAACCTCCATTGCTCGATTTTGATTTATATGTTTTTTGAAAACAATATCTTTTTATGCGGAAATTTTTTTAAAAGCATTAGTTTTTCACTTTACTGATAATCCAATGTCTCTCAAAAGGCCGTCATACAGTTACTATGATAACAAGAGAAAAAAAGGAATATAAATTGTCACTATTACAGATAATTCATGGATAAATCTGCTTTGCGCATACTTTAATAGCAGCCTCGTTTTACAACCGGATCGGATGACAGAATATGCATTATCAACCAAATCCACGTATCTATTAAAGTATAAATATTTTTTCACTGTTAAATTTTAGGCTCTCGGGCTAGAGTTCCAGCATGATCGTTTATGTTATAATCCAACAAAATGATCACCTAGTAACTTAAAAATAACGTTTCGCCTGAACTTTATTCAACCACAAACAGGAAGACATGACGTTCGTTGAAGTAACCACTTTTAGTAAACCAGGAAAAATATTTGGTTAACTTCGAATTAAAAAAAATCTCCAATCAGGAAATAAAGAATTGTTGTAGCTTCTAAAAGTTCCTCACAAAGAAGTTTCAATAATGTTCCAGTTCTTTTCTTGGCCAATCAAGCGCAAAATGACATTTGAAATATAACTGAACTTGCAAACTTGCGGATCTGCAACAAAGCAGGGTGCATTATACTTAACGACAGAATACAAAAGTTGTAACTACACTCTCCCGCAGTAATCCTTGTTTATCGGCTTTGGTTAACTCAGCTGACACCTTTTAAAGTATCTAACCCCCAAAACATTGATATCTTTCAAAGGGACACAATCATAGAAATTCAGACTTGAACAAAAATATATGCGAGTTATAGCTTTTTTAAAAATAAAAAATCAACTATCATACATCTATAGCAATCTTTTTAGAACTAAGGGCTCTCTTGAAGATTTATTTGTTAAGTTTTTACATACTTGTAATAAGTGTAATGATTTAACCATGAAGAAAAAAGCTTTAGACTGCACTGAATAACGAATCGAAGTAACCATCTTCACATTCATTCTCTGATTTATTTCAAGTATAAGTGAACAATCCCAACCGGTTATCCTCAAAGTCAAAAGTTGTTTTTAAATGCATTTCAGAGTAAACAAAAACAATGTCGATTTTATTTTATGCTAACAGATGTTCAATTCCTTTATTCATAAATGAAAATACAAATTCAAAATTTGGATTTTTAATCACTTAAAATTTATATTTTTTCTTGTAAATATACGTTGTATTCACGTGGTTAGTTCAAAAATCTTACTGATTTGCAACAGAGTACACGGTGACCTTCTGGTAAACCATTAAAAAACTTTGTAGTTCTCAACTCTTAAACTAACAGATGTTTTGTGATTCATTTATTCAAACATAAATACACACTAACTACATGCATTCTTAACACACTTAGATTTCGCATTATTTCTTTTTAAAACGTCGTTTTTGGCAAGTTGTTTATAAAAAAGAGTAAAAACAAAAATTTAGCATTAAAAAAAAAAAATAAAAAATTCTGACCTCTTGTCGCATGAACGTTACAGCCGGCTTTTCGCGAAACTGGTTCTCGATTTCTCCTATTAGCACACTCAATGAAATAATTTTGCAGTTTTTCTGATTAGCAATCTTTAGGATTTAAAGTAAAGTTAGCTTATCTATTTACATTAGCTTGTTTTACGATAATCGTGGTAAGTGGTTTGACGAGCCGAAAATGCGCTAAAGACACTGAACACTCCAGCCTGCTGCTCCATAAACTATCAACAGCGTTGAACAGAAGGTTTTAGCCTGGAGTTGTCAATTATTCTTTTTTCAAAAAACAATTTAAATTGACAAATTCGGAAAAGCTATGGAAAAACAGGGCAACTACTCCTTTCATTGCAACTTTAATAGTTTCACTTTTTGATCAGTAACAATCTCTTATATTTTGTACAGAATTGTAAGACAATAAACTTAAACTATTCAGTTGGTGCACAAAAAGAAAATACTTTGCAAATAACTTTTTACGGTATTTGAAAGAGCTAACAATGCGTAAACTGCTAATGGTCCAAAAAAGAAGCACAGAGATATCTTTTTTTTCAGTGAGATGAAGATATTGATTCTCTTCCGATTTCCGCCTCCTTGAAGATCTTGCTCCCCGGGTTTTTCAAAAACCGATTAGCACTATCTCAGTGCTAAATGTTAAATCCATGATCCCGTTTTCTAATTTCTGCAAAATGATTTGGTTTTAGTCCTGATATTTAGAGTACTTCCCTGTGCATTACCCGCGCAGTATCTTATAAGCAATGTCATTTTAAAACGTTTAACCCAACGGATAGATTTTTTTGATCGAGCAGAAAAAAAACTCTAAGTCTAAATGCCAAAAGATCTTGGTAACAAAGATAGCAATCGTTTCTCCACGTAGAAAACATACACTTTCCGTTTCCGGCACTTGTTAGTTTCACAGAACTATGAACTGTCTAAGCCCACCGTATAAAGAGTTGCTTACAAAAACTTCGATTATGGAACCCGATTGGCCGATGTATTTTTATCTTGCGATACTTTATTTAATAACCCCTGGGAGGTATGATAACCTTATATATCTACCACTTATTTAAAGTCTGAACTTCAAGGTTGCGCAACAGCGCTTACATTTCGCTTCTTACAAAGCACTCAATCAAAAAGTGACTTTTTTAAACGAGTTTATTATTCATTGCTGAGCCTTTTATTTCTTAGACAGACGAGATGTTCAGTTAAATATATGTATGATAATCTTTTGCACTTATAAATGGAGAGAGGCGACATTAAGCCAGCGCCTACTGTGATCTGAGCAAGACAGTGCGTACCCTGTCAGTTACTCTGCAAATTCAAAAGGAATGAGCTGAAAATTCTCCGCAGGAAATATTAATTTAGTGTCTTTTATTGAAACTTTAGAAGTAAAAAAAAAAACTCTAACAGTGAAGACATTCGAAAAAAAACAAATTTGACAATTGCTTTGAGTTCCTTGAAAAAGTCTCCAAATGCAACTTTTGCCGACAAATTCACTCCAAACGAATCTGAACATATTCAAATGGTTTTCTAAATGTATGACAACAGTTCTTACAGGGCTTATTCTTTTCGCAATTTGATAACCTAATGAAATTAAGATTACAGAGACCCAGAGGACCGTGTGAGTAAACTAAAGCGTAAGGTTTCAGTACCAGCTATGTTTTAACTTTGAAATCATTTTTTTTATTCAAATAATAACGACAACTCTATCTAGTGCAATCGATGGACAGACGGCTGAAAGTGAAAAACCACAGCAACAACACATACTTTGTACTTGACAAACCAGCATCTGTAATAAGTAAATATTGATTTTGTATTTTTAATAATGCATGTTGTTATTGCCACAACTGAGGCAGACGCTTTCAAGCAGCTTTCAATGAAAGCGGACCGCCATGGCAAAAACTGACTACAAAACTGGCTAGGCATCTATATACATTGAAAGATTAAAACCATAAAACTGTCAGACAAAGTAATTACGCCACATACTGCCATGTACATTTATTAGCTCTAAACATATCCTGATTATTTGATGTGTGAATAATTCAAGAAAGTGGTTGGGCAAAGTTTGTTCAACTTAATTGCTAAAAGCATCTTTCTTTAGAGTGTCGCCTTCAGTCAAGTGCGCCCGCCAGACAAAAATACTTAAAAAATAACTTTTCTGACGCATATGCTATAACACTGTACAAAACTACAAGAATCGTTGAGGTGCGAAACTGAATTGTCACAACATAGTTAATGTCATGAGAACAGCTGTCAGTGAAACGCTGAAGTAAGAAGATCAGGCCATTGAATGCTCTATTTAAGATGCGTCTCCATTGCAGTCAAGAAATGTTTCTTTTAGTATTCAACTCTCTTTTTAAAATGTGTGAAACAAATATACTTTTTTCTTTTTTCTCTTTTTTGCATCACTTTCATTAACACCACTTCAGTGAGGTTAATGTTACACGCTCATGATTTAAGAAAAACTTGAATTGTCTTTCTTCTCTTTCTTTTTGCCTGCAATAAGTCTCACTTAAAATGTATTCAGATGTTTTATTTTATATGTCTTGTAGCAACTAATACTAGTTACCAATAGGAATATGGAATATGAGGAATTATGGAGGAATATGAAATACCAGTTTTGATAACTCACGCAGGCTTTCTGCAAACTCAAAAATTGCTTGTCTCATTCATTTTTTACGTCTCCTATTCAAAGACATGTTCTTTTTTTCTATCGTTTCCCTACATTCTTGTTGTGCAACGTGAAGAACAAAATTTTAGGTTGCAATTTGGCTAAAGGAATGCAAAGAAATCAAGCGAAAATTATTCTCCCAAGTTGCTTTTGTTCCGAGTCTTTACCGAGGGATGTGGTTGAATGAAAATACGCCATTTAAGAGCTTATAAGAAGGATTTTAATAAATTTGCCATATAATTATATTCCTTATCACGATCGATGCTTCAGGTTCCCTTAAAATTTTAAATATAAAAGGATTTTGCGTGAGCCTTTGATTGTCAGAATTGAACGGCCCTGCATGCTGTGCACGGCATAAAGATGCCGGCAAATGCACGTCTCCTTGTCCCGTAAACTTCGAGCAAAACGTAGTGCAATCACCCCATCAAACAGAAAAATACATATAAGAAACTAAATAGCAAAATTCCTTGTGTGACAAAAACGAAGTAACCGCAACAAAACTATAATGAGTTGAAAACATATTTCGGTTCCCCACCTGAAAAGCACAATAACTTGTGCATCACGCATCGAGCACATGGCAGAAACAAGCTAAAGGTATCCATGGTTCTTCCGACTTTTTCACAGCGGCATGCCAAGATCAGTTTCTTTGGTGATTTTCTATCATAAGGGTTATTTCGAAATGAGCTTGTGGTTACTGAATGGTGACTATCACTACAAGACTTGTTTCTGAGTAAAATGGTCCACTCACTTTTGCTCAACAGGCGGCCAAACAAGCCCGCATGAAATCGCTTTGTTTTAGATTTGTCGGAAGCCGCTGCTTTTCACTTCACTTCATTTCAAACCCCTTGCACTCTATCCGAGTCTTGATCCAGGAAACTACTTAAACCTAGCTTGAAGAGATGCCAATTTTATCCTTGCCTTAAGTCTACGGGGAATTCAATTAGGACAATTTAGCGGCACAAAATTCCCCCCTATCGATTGCCAAAGTGGTTAAGGAAAACCCGAATGAATAAATTACCTTGGTAAATGTCCATCATTTTGTCAAAAAGCGACTTGCAGTCTTTGTTTTGATTCCAAACTCTAAATTCAAGCGCACTTGCATCTTAAGTGTCTTTTAATGTATTAACAAGATGTGCAGCACATTGCGACATTCACTCTTTAAGAATAACAACAAAAACATAAAAACTGTAATATACGTGAAAATTGCTCTACAAATGTTGACACGAGAGATGGCTAAAACACATAAAGTATAATCTAATGATCGAGATAAAATCGTGGATTCAAACAATGATAATTCTAAAGTTCTTCTGAATATTAAACCCAGTATGCAGAAAGCGACAACATATTACGACAGTAAACCTATTTATTTCGTATCTCTAATTCACCTCCGTTTTCATACAACAACTAACGTTAGCTACCGCTAAAAATTACCCTAAAAGTTAGCCTTGAGTACTGTCCTTCGACCAACGACCACTTCTGTCTCAAAGCGACTTTCACTATATTCGCGTATATTTGTTTATCTGCAAAATAAAAATTGAATTCAACTTTCTACTTTTTTTTATCTATTTCTTGCACAATGCATAAAAAGAGGTTTTTTTCATCTTTTCTCATTAAATGAAACTTGTTCAAACTAAAACTTTTCGGACAAATTTATTAACAGAAACACTAACGGTAAGGTTACGTTAATTTTATATGTACTAAAACTTCTTTAATTGGTTAATGAAATTTATATATATTTTGGGTGTTTTTTTTTTTCCTTTGCCGCATTGGAAATTTGAATTGGGGCATGTATCTTCCTTGATCCCGTTCAAATTTCATGCAATTATGAATAATACACTTTCTAATGACACAAGAAATTGCCAGCTGAAACATAAATGCATCGGCTGTTTAACACAATCTGATAACCACTTCAACCACAACACTAATGTCAGTTTCTGGGAACTTTTGAATGAAAAATTTAACTTAAACGTTTCAGATTTTAAACTATGTGGCAGACAGCTCTCTGTCAAACATTGTTCACTCATCTTACGCACAAAGTTTGTATTCCTTTATCGGAAAACCATCGACGGAACGGACGTGCTTGTGATTTGATTGTAAAACGGTAACATGTCGGCCATAAATGTCATCTCTGATGGTCCATACTTAGAATAATGAGGAACATATTCAAAGGTCTTTGCTTGTTGTCTCGCGTGTTGTGAGCACGTTTTAACACATGTTCCTAAGGGAGCCCAGAGACCTGTCTGAAATCCAGCCGAATTATAAGGAGGTAGAATAGCATCTGAAGCAGAAACGCACGAAGGACAAGTTGGCAAGGAGGGAATAGCTGGTGTTACTGGAGTACAATCCTGTGCTGATTTTACCTCTGTACCTATAAGGTTCTCGATAGCGAAAGGGTGCTTAAAGGTTTGATGTGCAGGGGAAATTTGATTCGAGCTCAAGTGAGTCACTTCCCTCGATGCATGCAAATCTTTAGTTGCGGCTTCGCTTTCTTCAGTGGTGCTTATCAGTTTGGCCAGTTTGCTGGTTCGATCTCTGTCAGATCTGAAGCGCTTTCGTCTTCTTAAGAAGCTGCCGTTTTCAAACATTGTTCCGCAGTCGGGATGAAGGGCCCAAAGACTTCCTTTGCCAGGCTGGTCCGGTCGACGTGGAATCTTCAAGAAGCAGTCGTTGAAGGAAAGATTGTGTCGTAAAGAATTTTGCCACCTCTGCGTGTTTTCACGATAGAAGGGAAAGTGATCCATTATAAACTGGTAGATTTCGGACAAAGAAAGCATTTTCTGAGGGGAACTTTGAATAGCCATGGCCGTAAGAGAAATGTAGGAATACGGTGGTTTTGCACTTCCGTAGCTATTTCGAAGTGGCCTAGGCATATTCAATCAGGAAACTTCTCTTGGTAGAGTTTTGAAAAACGAGAACGTCTTCTTTTTAATCACTAAAACAACTACACTTGAAGGTAAGTAATTTCTGGGACAGCCGGTCTGTTTTTGTAGGTTTTAGCACTTTGTGTACATTGACTGTCAGATAAACAGTGTATATAATGCTGTGGACTCACATGAAATACCCTCTATTGTCTTGCGCCGCCGTAAGCTTGCCTGAAAAAGCGGTCGGTGTCATAGTATTGACATTAGTAGCTTGCCGACCAACGATTTAGATTAAATACAGAATGGTTAATTAGCACATGTCTATCAAACCGAAACTTATCCAAATTACTTGTTAATTTTCTTATTGAAGTTTGGCGGGGTACAAAAAGCCGCTATAGCAAAAGTTCATATAAAATATTCAAATTCGTTGGACACATCTCACGTGGACTACGGACAAAATACTCACAAAGAGACCGAAAAACGAACTCGTAGACTGTCAAACCACATTTTTCAAGTTTATTTATTGCCGCTAGAAACTAATAAAGGAAACATTTTTATCTCACGCGCTGTTAACTTCGTTTCCTTTTATTGCACCGCCTTCAAGAAAAGCCTAGGTGTTAAAAACGTGTTGACAAAGTTAATAGAAAGAGCTGTGTTCAAATTTGAAACTGTCATGTTGGACTCGCTTCTATTTCTTCGTGTTTATCATTTTTTATCATATTTGTGAAAACTTCTCAAAATGGGTGGAAATCTTTTGAAGTTTCTCAAGGATAATCTTCTACATTGCAACGAAAGATTATCGAGTCTCGAGCTATTGATGGACATCGTGTACAAACTTCTGTTATTTCATGCTGTTTGTTTAACATCAACTCGGGAAGTAGTTTGTTACATAAACTTGCGGCTCGGCAAATGTAAAGTAGCGTGACACCTATGGAAGTTTTTCTTTCATTAAATCCGTTTTAGGGAAGAAAAACAACAGCTTTGAAATAAAAATGTCTTAGTATCTTGTCAGGAATGAAATCGATTCAAAGCGTTTATTAAACGCCACAGATCAATGGTCGGCCTTGTATAGCTAATCATTCAACTTCAAGTCATTGAAAAGCGGTTCCCTATGAGACAGACCAATGATTACACATAAATAAATGTTTGATAAATAGCACTTTGTTTCTATAAAAAATACAATGCATTCTACCGGATCGCAATGACACTGAAATTTGCTCAAATATCCGTAACCCCTAATTTGCGAGTCGAAACCGCCTTTCATAATAATAAGTGATGTCATTTTGTTCAGAGTTTTAGCAATTAAAAACAAACAAAGGATGTACCAAAACAATAAACGCACAGTCTAAATTTAAAAGAGCTTTTCTTTAATAGCGGGTTTTATAACTTATAAGTTTCATTTTAATCACAAGAAAGATTAGTGTTTCGCAACAGAAATGCAAACAAGCCGAATGTCGCCGAAACTAAGAGTAATTTAAAGAAAGCTAGAGGCGCAAAAAATATCCGAACTTGTGATAGCACTTTTCTTTCAAAACGTTGCTGTGCAAATTTAGATCTTTGTAAAAAATGTCTCAGGTAAGCCTCAAAGGTCACCAGAAAAAATTGGTAAATAACATTGATTTTTTATAGATTACACAATTCTAAAAACAAATTAAAACAGGATTATGTATATAAATACGATTTAAAAATTTTAATGCTATTCATCTTCGGGATGAATTTGCATGGCAAAGAAATCTCTTCCAACACTAATGAAAATAAGATCGACAAATGCAAAATTAAACATTTACAAGTACTGACAAAATATTGCTTTCTCAGTAGGTGTCAAAACAAAACAAGTCTGCAAAGATCAGCAATTGAAGTGAACAACGTAAAATTTCCATTAAAACTACAAAATAAACAAATGGAAACGTGCTTATAAGACTTGTGAATTGCTTTGTTAAACAAATTTGGATTTTAGCTAAAACCAACACGACTTCTTGACACCTAAACAAAGTCGGTTACCCATGAATTGAAAACGTCACATTAAAAAAGCCCGGTACGGTTTACTCAAATACAGAAAGTTTCCGAAAAATAGTAATTATCAACTACTTTAGTACTTATTTGCCTTTTAACAGAAAAGATAATCATATTTCAACTATGTATTTTCGATTGATTTTCAAGAAAACTTGACTCAGTGAAATTGTTATTGACAACCGGCATTAGTTCAGTTGTTCGCTATCAACCAAAAAAAACTTTTCATTTTCTTTTAGTTTTTAGATTATTGAAGTAAATAAAAAGGGACTAAAAGTCTTATCTGGGTGTTTCTTAAAGAAAAAAAATGAAACTTAAACTTTCAGTGCGCCAATTACTGCCGATGTCATGAAGGAGAATTGATTAATAAACGTAAACAAACTCTTATTTTTCTCAAACTCATGATCAGTTTCCAGTTGAACTAGTTTCGCCAAAGAAGTTGAGTAGACTCTTTTAATTACTTAACTGAATGTGTTTTATCTCTGAGAAAACAGAAGGAAAATCTACTTTAAATTTCTTCATAGTCTGATTATTTGGCATTCTGTATTCCTTTTGATTTTTTTTTTCGAATTTCAGTGAATAGTAATAAAATGTCTACTGAATTTAAAATTTGAACCTGTTTTGGTTTTTGATTCGGCTAGTCAAACATATCAAAAACACACTTGCAAAATGTTAAGAGCTAGTTTTTTTAGTCATTTACGTACATTGTACTTCCTTGCCTAGCAGTTCAGATTTGACTATCACACTTTGTTTTGACAATTGAACGACAGAATAATTAAAAATCCATTGAAAAGTTTAAGGCGCAACACTGCCAACAGAAACGGAGCTGACAGAATAAATCCTTAATATTAACAAAAAGTACAACGAATCGTATGGATCTTTTTATTTGTTCTATTAAAACCTAACTTCCAGGCAATTCTGAAACTCCAAAGTTACTAATTATTTCATTTGTTAGAAAAGTAGAAATGATTGGTGTTATTTGAAATAAATTTTGAACAAGTTGATAAAACTTTTAAAATACCTCTCTATTCAGTTTATCAAAGAGTAAAATTATTTTAATTTTTATAACAGTTAGTGAAACCCTATAATGACAACAGTTGTTTTGCTCGTTTTAAAGAGCAAAGAAATGATTGTTTTAAAAGATTTTAACTTTTGGTAAAGCGGCAAAATGATTACATTGTAAAATGCTCATTGCTTCAACAAATTCAGAATCTGATTTTTCATGAACTGTAAGACATAAATTTGTCCCCGAACTCTACAAGTATATATGTTACAGGAAATCGAAAGACTAATTCCTGGCCGTGTTATAACTAAAAACAAATTTGGCATGCAAGTCTGTGTAAATTATGGCTCTCTTTAGACGAAACAAGCCTCTACGCCAACCAGCGGCCAAACTATATCCAGATTAAGTATGATATTACAACAGAAACTCTAACTTACTAATTCTATTGGTTAAAGCTGGAATATCAATTCCTTTTTTAATCAAAGGGCTCTTAAAACCAGCTCATTCATGTAATGGACAATAATATTAAACAGTCTAATGACTGAATCATAAACTTTTTCGAAATGTTTTAATATTAAATTGTATCAAAAGTAAGAAAATGGCATTATAGTTCGGGCCTCGAACTAGGTTCGTGCACACGAAAGTCAAAAGTTCTACCATGGAGCCATCCCCGCAGGACATTTTCACTTCCGTCTACGGTCCACAATTTCCGTCCACAAATTTTACAACAACTTCCGTGGACATTTCAACCCACGATACTCATTCATTGCTTGCGTATGAGCTAAAAAAAGTTGAAACTTGCAGTAGTAGCAATAGAAGTAGTGGTACTATTTGCGTGTTCTTTTTATACAAATTACAAAAGCTATATTATATTTATATTAACTGTAACAAAACGACGTAAATTTATTTAGTAATCAGCTAGCAGGTGAATGGCACTTTTTGTGCGCTCTGATTGGTTCATCAAATACCGAATATTTTGCGCTATTCACCTCGGTCACTCATCCGTGAACAAATAGCTTTCCGCGATCCGTTTTGCTTCAGTTTCTAAAGAAGAAGCTCTTAAAATAAACGAGGAAAGAACCCCTTTAATTACTAAAAAAGCAACAATATTTGGTGTTTCATTGTTTGATAGTAAGCTTTTATTTTTATTCTTTATTCCTTTCTTATATTTTTGATGGTAAGTTTGGTGCTCGCAAGTGAAATAGATTGCGGAAGGCTGGTTGTGAAACTTCTTTTTGTCCAGATTTTAAATATTTTTTGAAATAATTTATTTTAAAAAGTGCTATTCACCTGCTAGTTTAATACTAAAGCAATTATTCCCCTTTGTGACGGTGCCTAGCAGTAGATATTTACCTCGCCGTTTTGTGGCTCATTTAATGTCTACCTTTAGTCAACTCCACTTCGGGGGATAAATGTTAATTTTCCCGTGCTAAAGAAAATACAGCCAATCAAAGCCAGGAAAGCCGTTGCATATTTTGCGGTATGCAATGAATAGTATTCTACTCTGCTTTCCCGCCATGACGTGGGCAAGCGAGTTATTTCTCCGCCAGTGGCCGATATTTGGAATAACGGTATTCCGCTCGATAGCATTGCATAACTAGTACATATGTATATGAGAGAAAATGTGTATAAATGTAAAACTATTATACGATTAGTTTTCATGCTTCTAGGTCAGGACACTGTTTTTTCAATCATTTAGTTTGAAATAATTAAGTTTTCTGTTTCTAAGTGGATAACTATGCATAAGAGTTTGAAAATCTGACTTTCTTACAAAACGTTTAATTTTATTGTTGCAATTAGGAAGAAAATAACTTATTGTGGTTGTTCGTGTTCCTCATTCGAAAAGAAAATGTTCTTTATTTTTTATTTTGAATTACTGGAATAATTAACAAAGTCTCCCGTTTCTATCATTAAAGAATAACTAGAGGGTCTCTGGGGTTTACCGTGAGCCGCGAAGCGCCCAAAAAATTAACCGTGAGCAGTGAAATAGTAAGGAAATAGAAATAACCGTTAGAAGTGATAAAATAAATAAGCGTTATCCGTGAAATTTTTTTTTTTTGAACTGTTATAAGGAGGAGATTCGCAATACTTTAAGACGTCACAGCGCTAGACCTTCGGCCGTATCACAAATCCAGTTTTTAGATTTTGTAAGTCAGTCTTTGACAGAGTCTCTCAATATCTCGAACTAACGCCTGGTTCCAAAGGGTCTGGTCAGAATCTAGTCCGTTATGTTCGTCTTTTAATTTGCCTCTGGAAGCAGTTGCTGATCGATCTTATCCCCAGAGCTGGACGATTGTAGAAAGTTTACCCACAGCTGTCATAAGTATCATAAAAAAAAAATTGCAAAGCCAACAGAATGGTCGAAAGTCCGCATCAAGAAATGCTAACCCTTCTAATCAGCAAGGTGTTTGTAAGCATCCAGTCGCTATTTCTCAAGGCCCCTTAGGAAACATTTTAGCACCTGATTACGATTTCTTCTCTTCTTCTTCAAGACTTCTGGATGTAAGACTTCACCAGCTAGCTGAAGTTTTAGAGTTGGAACTGGTATGAATGAAGCGAGAGATCTGTGCTTTTCTAAAGGAGTGGCGTATATGGTTGAACGTGCTATATGATTTCATGATTGATTTCAAAGGCAACGTTAAACTTAATCCGAAGGCACTACGTTCATGTGGCGACCTCGAGCAAGCACTTGTCAGGTATAACCTAGCTACCAACGGGACCTACCAACATTGCGTCAGCGCCTATCAGAGCACCTGCAACTGAGATGAGGGCTATATATATAGGACAAAGAAGAACGTCATACAAACCGATGCACAACTTTTAAAGCTCACAGCCCATGGCTAGTGCTGACGTGCTTCTAATTAGTGACGATGGACTTCAGCTCTTCTACCACATTTTGTTAGAGAGAGACGGCGTTACCATCAGGGGTAAGATGATGAGGAAACTTAATTGCAAGCTATCCAACTAATAATAAAGGAATAACGTCCATGGTATTATTGGATTCACTCTTCTACTTAACAGGTGAAAAGAACTCTCATTGCAACGGTGGGCTATACAGTGTAAGAATGAAAACTACTCAGTTAAGACCAGTTAACAATCTCCAAAAATCAAATGACAATTGCAAGAAAGTCAAGAAATTGACAACATTTAACCGCTCACTTTTTTTCACAGACGTCGGTAGCCGTAAGGAGAAGTCCTATAATCCATCAACCAAGAAAGTTGATCTTCTTGCTGGAGACGGTAGTGAAGGAGAGCAGGATGGAACCGCCGACAGCTGAAGCTTCATCTAAATACATGGTATTTGCAGTGTTTCAAACACTATTTTTGTTACAGATGTTACAACAGGGACGGTAAAAATAATGGTCGGTCTCACAGAAACATTGCCTCTCCTTAGTCACTTCAGCATTTTGTATGACAGTTTTGGCTTTACTTGTAAAGGAGGTGCATCTACATCAATAGCGCCAGAAAAGGTGCTTTTCAATGTGAATTATAAGCACGCGACATTCAGCACACTTCAATATGCCAAAGATTTTGGCACGATAAGCAAAGAATCGTTAAAAAGAGTAAGTAAATGGGCTGCCAAGTACTTTACACATCAATCATAATACTACCCTGTTTTACAAACAAGTATGCTTCTCACCAATTTGAAATTTATGAATCCACTTACGAGTCGAAGTCTTTCAATTAAGGATAAAGAAAACGTTCGTGATTGCATGGATTACCGGCTGGTGAGACAGAGAACTGTCAAGAGTAAACCACAAAAGACCGGAACAAAAATTGAGCTCGTCAAGTTTGAATTCGATGAGTGACGACTTTTCTGTCTTAATTCACCCGTCTCATTTCCCAGGCTAAACCGACGAAAAAATTTAGAGACTGGGCCTGCAAGCCTGGGTGTAAGTATCCATGGAAAGAAGAGTAGGTCCTGAAAGTAAATGCCACTAGCACACTCCAATAACATTTAAAGGCGAACCACAAGATGAGGTGGACAGTTTCACTAACATCGGCAGCATTGTTGACACTCAGTGATGGACAAACGCAGATGTGAAGACTGGAATATCCTTCCTACAGCTTTTAAAAAAACATCTGGTGTTCAAGAATCTTATCATGCAGTCAACACAAAAATCAGGATTTTCAACACGAACGTTAAGTCAGTCCTGCTATATGGAGCTGAGACGTGGAGAACAACCAAAACAATAACCGATACCAACAAAACAGTTATCTGAGGCAAATCCTCCGCATACGATGACCTGACAAGATCAGTAATGAAGAACTATGACAGTAGACAAAATAAAAGCCAGCAGGAGCTGATATCCAGTAACACTGCTGGAAGTGGATAGACCACACTCTGCAAAAACCAATCACCAACACCACGAGACAAGCCCTCAGGTGGAACCCTCAGAGAAAAGGAAGAGAGACCGTCATGCCACACATGTCGACGTGACCTCGATACGGATGCCAAAAAGATGGGCCACACATGGGAGCAGCTGGGGAGACTGGCCCAAGACAGAAATAGGTCAATGCATCTATTTTTTGTCGGTGGCCTTATCGCAGTAGGGAAGTAAGGAAGTGAGTATGCTGTTTATATAGCCCAGAATAAAAGAAAAAAAGCGTGAGAATATTACTTTTTGCAAGCAAGCGTGCACGACTAAGTTGTGTCCCGTCCATACGCGGTTACGTTGCATTCAATCGTGGAAGTTTGGGATAAGAGACTAAAACGCGACACGTGATAAGACACGTGATAAGACACGTGATAAGACCTGTTGGCTAATGTGTGTTCTAGTACTTATTTTTACAACAGTAATTCACAACATGGGGTACTTGAATTTAATTTTTTTTTAAAAAAAAGATTAGATTTAAGATACGGGTTTGTCAATCCCATCATCAGCCCGCGTTTGCTTCAACTAGCTGCACGGTTTGTCTCTTTTTGCTACCTTGCTCCAATTAAGCTTTTCATATCAAACTTACGCTCTGAATACTTTCGTGACATGTTACGCGTACGCAGTCTAGGGCAGTGGAAAACATGCTAACTTCTTCCTTTTTGTGTATTCAATTTAAATGTCCATGAACCGTAATGTGTATAAGCTTTCCATACCATTGCACTTAAAGGAGACCATTTTTGAATTTTGTTCTGCACTTGTAGACTTTTGGCTTACGAAGGGAATGTGCTGAAGACATTTTAGGAAAGTTATTTGATAGTTCGACCACTATCCATAATGATCCACAACCCCACCTCCACCCCTCCCCCCTCCCCACTATAAAGTTTCACAGTGTTCCGGGATCTCTGATATTCCTCGCTCTTGAGATAGTTAACAAGTAACGAATACCCACGAATAGCCAGTTCTTAAGGAAAACCCATTGTTAAATATAATTTTATTTTATTTTGTTTCATATTTAAAAAAGAAATTCAAGTTTACAAGACTTAGGCTCTTAAAAATTCATGAAAAATTCAAGTTGACATAAAGTACATACAGTTACTCCCTAACTTAAATGTTTTGGATTATACTACGGCTTTAACTTCAGAGTAAAACTCTGACAAATTGGCGATCTAGTACTGTCATTTTTACTGAAAGGTTTTCTTGAAGATTCCTGGGGGAGGGACTCCCAACTCTTTTGGGGGGAAGGCTCGCCGTATCTCTTAGGGGTCAAGGTTGAAGCATTTCGTACTGCTTAGGGTACCAGAGACGAAACTTTGACACTTGTATGCAGTGCTGCATCTTTTATATATTTCAATATATTTATTCTTTTATATATTTCAATATATTTATTCTTTTATATATTTCAATATATTTTTTATATTTCAATATCATAAAAAAATTATTTGATGCTGTTATCTTTAGCTCAGCTGTTTAGCGTCATCAAATTGATCGAAAAGTTGTCTGCATGTACGCTTTTGGCTGGTACCTTTTAAGGTTTAAAATCAATTTCAGCTACGCCTTGATTGGTTCCTCTTAGGGGTTCCATTGTGATTGAGCATCCCCGCCCCAAAAGGCCTTTGGGATTCCTTCTTTCCCATCCTGGTTAAAATTGCGACAATTGTCATTTACTTAATTGCTCAAATTGGCTCCTTAAACTGAATATGTGCAAAAGGGAGAGTTGGGTATTGCAATATTATCTCAAACAAATTCTCACATTAAACAAAAAACCTAGTTTGCTTTAATTTTTCTCTTGTTGCAAGGTTTATAGAGAAAATCTATAAATATATAAAACCAAATGTTAGTCGAAATAGTTTTCCCTTTCCTGCACGGCAGAAACCCAAAGTTAGGCAAGTATAATTAAGTACTAATTGGCGACTATACCTATAAGCATATATACACCACTTGCCCTGCAAGTCTATAACATGGATTACTTCGAACATCTTTGATATTTACAATCTTTCGTGGAGGGCGCCAGAGACCATTTGATTTCTTGTGGCATTTTTTTGAAATTGAGTTGTGTTCATAAAAGCTGTAAACACTTTTTTTGATATTTTTGATAATTTCCATTAATCTAATTTTAATGCAGGTAGTATTACAGATTCGAAGCGTTTTAAGCCTGCATAAGCAAGTAATGTTCCACTTATACAAAGAAATTGTTAGTCGTCTACAGCTAAAACTTTGCTTTAGCTAAAACTTCTTTTTAAAAAGAGCTGGCAAATATATGTGCAGCTGATTACTAGTGCGTCACTTAAAGAATTTGGCTTATTAGTATAGCTTTTTTTTTTTTTTTTTTTATTTATTAAAAATAAAAAAAAAAAGAAAATAAAAAAATATTAAAATTTTGGCAATAATGGTATTATAACATTTTTTGTTTTATTTTTTTTTTTTTTTTTTTTTTTTTTTAATTCTTATGCTTTTTAACAAAACGACTCTGCATCTCTGTTATACTTGTGGCAATTATGGTCTTCTTCCCTTTTTTGTTTTGAAACCTTCTTTTGTCGATTCGTTTATTCATTCATTCATTTGTTCGGTTTTTGTTCGTACATTTTTTCTCTTTTCTTTGCAGTTTGTTTTCTTTCTTTTTTATATCAACTTTCCTTCGTTCTTTTTAATTTACACAGCTCAGTTGCGAAGCCTTAAAGCGTTGCTTTTACTTTTCACTACGTCTTATTGCTGCGATCCTAAACATTGTCCAGCAATCCATCAATTGCGGTTCCAAGTTAGCGAAAATAGTTATGTTGGTAGATTACTGTTGCCAGCGCTCCCAAACCGATTGTGGTTAGCACCATACTGCTCCAGCCAATGCGCAAAGGACTTGAGCAATCCTGATATTGCCTGTTGAAAGCCTCCTAAAACAACAAGAAATGGTATGAATGTCAATGAGAGAGCTATCTATCACTTTCTTTATTTGTGGAGATTGCGCATGCACATTATCGTTTATTTATTACTATTATTTCTTTTTTGTTCAACTGTTTTCAAATAGTAAATCGTCCTACCTTAAAACACCCTATGTAGCTCTCACTACCTTGATCTTTTGACTTGTAACTCATAATTTATTCCTCCCCAAGGTCTGTTTGTTCTTATAGTATCGTTCTACTAAGCAGACTATTGCAAATCGTTTGTTCTTATTGTGGGCTACTCTACTTGATGTCTATTAACAATAACCCTGTAGTAGGCAAAAGCTGCGGTTTTTCAGACAAAAACACAAGGCATCACGGGTTAGTTTACATAGAGGAGTGCTCCTCCTTCAAATTTAATTTTGGTTTTAGAAAAACCTACTAAAGAAAGATAAAATAACATTTAATCCAGAAAGCATTTGAGTTAAATTATATCATAATTGGTTGCCAAAATTTTAAATTTATGGTTTATCTCTGAATAAAGACCAACATTGATAAGTACATTTTTCTTATTGGGCGGCCTAGTTGGCACAATTGAAACGTTGGGATGAAAATAGTGGCACTTAGGAAAGCAATGGAGCTCGAGGGCTCTGCCAAAATTTGAATCTGTGTTGCATTCTTTTCCGCCAAAAATGAATCAGCTTCTCATCATTCCGAGGTCGGTACATGCATTTGAGTACCAGCTTCTGCTGGGAGCTAACCGGCAATGGATTAGTGTTTCATCCAGGAATAGATAAAGACTCTCATTCGCTTAAAACACTACAGAAACCGGAGATAAGCGCTGGCTCTTATGACCCACTAGGCTAGAAAAGAGATTTAGCTTTACATCGAAGAGTTAAGCGGGGGTCAACCAGCTTGAATAACCGGCCCAGTAGATCAACCCTTGTATATAAGGGCATTACTTATTTTGATTACATGTGTTTCTCGTTCGTTTGGAGAAAACGCTAGAGCTGTGATAAACATGCTGAACGGCACTGATTAATTTAGCGGTTTCCAGTCCTTTCATAGTCTCTGCAGAAACATCACTGAATATATCAGTATATAGATTTTGCATTTTTGAAGGTACAACTTTGTTTCTTTCATCATGCATAAAATTAGATATCGACTCAAAATAAATAAAATTGATAGGAAAAAGATTTGCATTTACAAACAGACGTATTTCATGTGCATTGCTTTACGTAGCGTAGATAAATAGTAGCGCTTTTTTTGTAGCAATAATATATTTTCAAGGTTGGATGAACGAACACGCCCTAAGCCGCTATACCATAATTTATGTATGGTGCAATAAACCCTAGAAGGCTTGAAACAAAAAAAGTTACACGAAGGACCCCCCACCCCCTTCTATCTTCAAAAGTATTCAACCAATTCACATGAAGCTTGGTATGTGTAATAAGTGTCCAGTATACTTCAAATTAAGCAGTCACGTGGTACCTTATTGGTTTCCATGGCAACCGTAGCATAGAAATGACATTTTTAAGTGTTAAAATCTTGTTTTCAACGACATTCATCCAATCAATACAAAATCTATATAAAAATTTTGCACTTGTAATAAGTGTCCAATTATCTTTCAAATAATTAAAGTCACGTGATCTCTCTGGAGTATAGGGCTTTCCAGATTGTGCTCGGCACTTTTTTAGCGCAATTTGGCTTGGGAGCA
>ERZ1740055.8-NODE-8-length-24964-cov-7.999318_pt1 | contig 24964 bp, 16 predicted proteins | sample MGYA00581747_ERZ1740055 | MGnify/ENA primary metagenome ERZ1740055 (study PRJEB43018, sample SAMN04849739) | marine metagenome | isolation source: floating plastic debris | place: Pacific Ocean | collected 2008-08-28 | study: EMG produced TPA metagenomics assembly of...
GATGGGATTCATCTTCAACATGTTCAGTTCCATTTCGGAAACATATTGGGCAAAATCGATGTTCACGGGATAATTTTGGATTTTGATATCGTCCATTAGAATGCCGGATTACTTACTCTTAATTTAATTATAGACTTTTAGTTTTTCATTTTTAATAACGTTTAAATATCGTTCAGGTTCATAATTACTTTTTATTTTAGAGTATAACTGAAGTTAACGTGAATTAGATAAACTATTTCTCCATATCTCAATAAAATAAGTTATCATTTTCTTTGTAAAATTTCTGAATATTTCGATTCCTTTAAGACATTTTGATCAAAATTGTACATGTTTTGCATAGAGTCAACATAAGAATAAATACTCTTGTACCCTTTTTCCCAGAGTTTTTCTGACAATATGAATGCTTGTTTAACAATCGTGTTTTCGTTCAAATCACGAAGACGAAAAAAGTATTTTAGAATTTGCTTGTCCATTGCAATTTTTAAAGGAAACCTAACCATTTCATTTTTTTTTTCTTTTTTTTTTCATTTTGTATGAATATAACTGAGGAACCGGTCACTGAAGGTAATTTTCACGAAGGCAGTCTTAAAGAATTATATAAAAACTCTGAAAAAGTTTCATGCAAGTTATAGCTTTGAATACTAAACATATTACAAATAATAGTTATATAATATACAATAAACAATATAAAGCCGATGGCTATATCACAGCTACAACATTTTCGTGAGAACTTACTTAGAAGACTGTAATAATATGGACAACTAAGACTGATGAAAGAAAGTTCTGATAAAGCCCGCTAGAGATTTAGAGTTCTTGGCAGTGTCGCGTAATGAGCTATAGATTCTTTAGTATATCTATTATATAACTTTGTCAGCCATCAGTTGATTGTATCACCCAGCAAGAATCGAGAATTAATATGTTTTGTAACTATTTTAAGTGCATTACAAACTTTAAACTCGAGTCGGAAGTCAAAAAGCGAGATCTGAAATCGTACTAAATATAAAAGGTGTTTGTATGTTCTATAAAACGTCGGGCAGGACTGCTAATTTTTCGGAATTTTTGCTCTTTTGGTTTGATTTTGTACCTTTACGATAAATGGAAATACTTCAGCTAGTGTGGAAAAAAGATAATTTCTTATTTGCTTAATCACTTCAGAAACTTGATATATGTGATCTGTATAATGGTAAGAACTTTGTAGCGATGTTTAAACGGCAGAATAAAATCAATGTCATCAATGCCATTGCAGATATAATGGTCACTTTGCCTGTTTCGACCCTTTATCTTATAGTTATAGAAACTGATGCTTTGTCATACTTATGAGGCCTAAAATGGCAGAAACAGCTGTCCATGACTGCTAACATCCAGGCTCAATATTTTTATGATATATAAGAGTAAAGCCCGCTACCATCGTGGCCATAGTGCCCAACATAGTGGTTTCAAGTTAGCTACTAGCATGTTTGTGCTATCTATACTTTATAATAGTAGTTAGTTGATATTTATAGAAATTGAGAGAAAGGACTTACATTTACTACAAACAAGTATTTCATAGTGCATTCCTTTTTAAATTTTCATTATAATCTTGAATTGTTGACTTTGTTTAGTAGCTAAAAAATATCTTCCGTTTGGCGATTAAAATCTACACTACACCAAACTATTTTATTCATTATCTGTGAATGAAGGAGAAAGATTTGATATCTGTTCCTTTTGTTAAAGCTTTAAAATCATTCGTCTATTTATTAAAATAAAAGTAGTAATTCGACTGTATCGCTCTGCTGCATTCTATCAGCGTGTTTTTAACCAATTTTAGTTAAAATTCTATTTAAATAAAAAGGCGCCTTAATCCCGAGAAGTTTATTTTTATATTTGTCATTGTGTTCTATAATAACGTATTTCATGATTCAAGCTTTTGCATCAATTAGCCTTGTTATGTGAAATTATATTCGCGATTTAGGTTTTATTTTAAAATATAAAATTTTATTATTCAAAACACCTTTTGGCTCTAAGTTAATTCTATTAGAGCAATTTAACTTCTTGTTTGATTTATCATTATAAATGTTGTTACTTTTCGTTTTGGAGACAGGTACCCTACATTGTTTACTTTTGGACAGTAAAAAATTATCTCATTAAACATTTTAGTGAAATATTTGAGTTTTTTTTTTTTCGTGGATGCTTGAAATTTTATAAACTAAAGTCTTAAGCATGTGACTTTCTGCTAAAAATAAAAGTTAATCGATTTTTCTGTTCTAATTTTGTACATTTCAACATGTGTTAACTTTTGCTTGATTTATCATTAACACATAAAATGAATGCGACGAGACGTTGTTCTGTTGAAACTGCTAAAAAAACAAACTCTTACATTTGATTTAAAAGTTGTCTTTTTTCAGAATACCCCACAACAAGTAAACGATAAAACTACTCAAAGAAACAGATAGATACGGCTTTCGTGACTTCACGAGAACAACGTAAACTGAAAGTGATTCGAAAATCGATAAGAAGAAAGCCTAAAGATGGAATGAATTTATAGGTTGTCGTGTTGGCGACAGTACTTGATAGAACTTATCGCGGCAATTACAGTTGAAGAGGGACACTTGAGCGATAACTAGCTATAACGAAAAGCACACCCAAAGCTTTCTTCCGATAGCCCAAAGCTCTCAGTCGCAGACAAATTTTTTGACATTATTATCAGAGTTTGTTGACAGTACTGTAAAGAATATGTTTTGGCCGCCGTTCACAAGCCATGTCTGCCATGAAGCCTGTTCACAAGATACTGGAAAGAAAATTTGCTAAATGAGATATTAGTGAGATGAACGATGAAAGGCGGTCAAAAACAAATTGCTTTGGCACCAAGTTTAAATTCTTCATTTAAGCAAAGAGAGCTTATTATCTGAAAGATTAAGCTCCATTTACACCCGGCTTATTGGCGCATTGACTTAATTGTTTCCAAATGAGAAATTTTTAGAAGACATCTTCTCATGAGAGATATGGAAAGCGAGTCTAATTATTTATCTGTCAGATCTAAGTTAAGAAATACTGTGGGTGCATTTATCATCTCCACCACGAGTGTTAAGAATTTAACCTCGCGCACGATCAAATATTTTCTTGGTTTAAATTTTCGTTTAATCAAACTTGTTCGTTCACCATCTGGAGCAGGTGAACATAAGGGAACTTTTTCTTCTGCAGGCAAAATGAATTGAGCGTTTTAGCGCAATCATAAACATCCTTTTGAAGCTCTCCGATAAGATGGATGTCAAGATGAAGCTTATCACAGACTGCAGTAAACAATTCTTTAGATAGAAACAAATACTGTTTCACTGCGCAAGAGGACAAAAGATAACCATTTAAAACTTAATAATTCTTGCTGAGTGAAAGTTTCAATTCACCCTTTTGGCTTTTTCAGCTTGTTGGAATCCTTAGAAGGCAGAACATAAACTCATTCATTAGCATAAGTTTTTTATTCTTGGGAACAAATTGGTTGGTTCAATTATGGAATAATTACCGGTTGTGTATACAGATGGAAATTTGGGACTGGAAACCGACGTCAATAAAAACTGGCAGTAATTTGTATGTGAAAACGGTCTAATTGAGTTTTACAGAAAGTCTGTTTGTGCTATTGATTGTGATAGTATCTCAGGAAACCCCCCGTTGTCACCATTTATTTGTTTTTAAAATCAAGGCAAACAATGAAAGAGGCTAAGTTTATCAAGCAGAGATTTAGACAAACATTGCACTGTAGGACAGTACTTTTGAGTTCACGTCTTCAAATCTTCGTATGAAATCTTAATGATATGTGTCAGGTTTACTCAAAATATTTGAATGTTTATACCATTTGTTGAAACAGTTACAAGACAAAGTAGTCCATAGAGCACGGATATAATGCTTTGAGAATTCATATAATTCTATTTAAAAGTACTTTCGTCTGACATTAATTAAAGGATAAGTGTTTAGAGTGCAAAGAAAAAAAGATCAGATTAGACTTTGATGAAAAAAGAACGAGCCATGTTTTGGCTAGCAAATTATCGGCGTAGTTTGGCAAAATTGGTTGAATTTGCCTGGAAGGCACAATTTTCGTGTTTTTGAAAATAGCGAATCCACCACGCCGAATGAGACAAAAGGCCTACCAACCCGTAAATTAGTTTGATATGAACCAATAGGAGTAATTTAAATGTTATCAAATCTTTTAAAGATGACATCTCGCTTGAATCGTGGTTGGCTCGCGTTTATCAACAACAAATTTTCTTTGATAATAGGACAATTATTTTATAGCCTATTAGCTCTGCATCTTCAACAGCCGACGTCAAGCGGAGAGGTGAATTTTCTCAGCAGGCGATCAAAGGTGGTTGTGCGTTGTGAAGCAAAGTCATTCTATAAAGAAGGGCCCCTTCCAATGCCGCTTTCCGCAATCCAACAAACAATATAATCCAAAACGACCCCAACCTATACATCTGGCATTGAATCGTTAAGGTTGGAGTAGAGGTGCCATGGATCGAGGAACCGCACCATTTCAACGAGGACGCTTTCCATTTAGTGTAGAATCGCTTATCTCCAAGCCTTGCCAAGATGGCGACAAAACTCCATCTTCATCTCCCGTTCGCACAAGCGGCAATCAGAGTAATTTTTCAGTGGAAAGACTACTTGATAAGCAAGAGAGAAACCACTTCGTTGAGAAAAAAGTTCAGAATTTACCTCGAAGTAAAGAGGAAAATGTTATGGAGACACAAAGTTTTGACGAGAACTACTCCTGGCTGCATTCGACCAGATACGACCCTCCACCCAGTAAGTAAATGAAGAACTTTTATTAACCGATCTAAATGAACAAGTGGAGAAAGCTTTTAGATCCAGTTATTAATTTACCTAGCTCTGAACTTTTTTATACAGGTGGATAATAGATGTGTAGATTTTCTTAGATACTTATGAGGTTTTCCTTTTTGCCTTGTTTCAGGGATACGTTCAAAACTTAGTCCTTCCAAATGTCAACTACGTAAACACAAAACAAACAGAAAACCTCGCACTCCTTTCACAACATCTCAGCTTCTCGCTTTGGAGAGAAAGTTCCGGCAGAAGCAGTACCTCTCAATTGCAGAACGCGCCGAGTTTTCTTCGTCGCTAAACCTGACAGAAACACAAGTCAAAATTTGGTTTCAAAACCGCAGAGCAAAAGCGAAGAGACTTCACGAGGCAGAGCTTGAAAAACTTAAACTCGCCAGCAAATCTTTTCTTTCGCCACACGGATATATGAATTCGGTAAATTCGGTGAGTGGCGGTTCTGTGTGTTGTGATGGTAATTGCAGTACTGCTCATCAATATTGTACCGGACCCTATTCACACATGAATGTTCCCGCTGCAACAAGCTTCCAGCAATCTTCTGGGATAAATTATGTGTATAGGAATCCCTTTGCATTCCCACAAGGAGTTTCGCATTTTATGTATCCCTAAACATTGCCAGAATGTTCTCGTAAAGAGAGCTTAACAGAATACTATATGTAAGATACAAATTATTTAATCAAGTTTTTGTAACAACCTAGTTGTAAAGATACTAAATAGATTTTATATTTTACGTGAGTTTAGAACTCTTTCAAGATTTATCCAAAGTAAGCCGATATGAAGGCGAAAATTAAGACGTGCGCTTATTTCCTTGAGCCTTCAGCATTAGCCAATAGTGCTGCCATTCTCGAGCTTAATCGAATGCTTCCTTAAAAACTGATAAGAGAGTTTTTTTTTGTTTACTCTGTCACATATTAAAGCTGTTTTCCCATTTCCTTGATTCCTATAGGGAATAATAGCTCTTGAATTAATTACAATATAAATTATAAACCTTTTTTTCTTGCATTTGACGCCAGCTTGTTAGCCGGAAATTAACTACTTTAAATGAATATTAAAGACTTAGGACTAGAACATCCTTTTTGAAAATATAACTAGAAGCAACCAGTTTAATTTGGACTGAAATTGACACATCCTATTTTGTACTAATCGCATTAGTCTATGAGTATTTGTACAGAACATTACACTGTTCTTGATCCTATTAAACTCAAAATGAAAATCTTCCGTATTTCGAAGATGTCTGCATTTGTTGGTCGACATTTAGTGGATAATTAGCTTACCAAATAGATTGTAATTCATTTAAGTGACACACTTAATAGGATCTAAGCAACACTAATGTTATGTTTGCCTTTGCTTTCAGCATGAAAGAGAATTACTGGGATATTCTGACTGAAATGCTCTCATTTCGAACAAAGTTGAAAGCACCCACGCGCGTAAAACTGTTTATATGCCCCGAATCATTAAAAACTGTTATCGCTGTCTAAGAACATTGAACAGGGACATTTGTACCGTAGTCATATCACAGGCCGTACTTTTCCATTCCGACAGTTAAGTTTACTTGCAAACCTTATATCTTAAGCGATGACCTGAAGATATGAACAACATTTCGGCCGCGTGTACCTGTCTGATATTGATTAAATAGGAACTCGCGATTTTACGTAAATGCCTTATCGTAAATTCAGCGTTCTTTTTATCGCCAACGAAGTGCCTTCTGTCAGTTGTGGTTTCAATTTACAACCCACTTCAAAAAATTAGCATCGGCTGTCGTCAGTCAAATTTGAAAGCATAAATGTGCTATAGCTTTTGTAGTAAAAAGAGAAAGTATACGATTTCTGAACAAGAATAAATCTCTAAAAATATAATGATTAATGGGCCGAATTTCGGTATCTTTAAGCCAGTGATGTCAATGCCTTTGGCAATATTCTACGTTAGGATATAATTTGTTTTCTTATTGGCAAAACGGAAAAATAGTCAGTATTTTTAAATAGCTAAAAGCAAAGTCAAATGTTGCGAGGACGATTTATTGCTTACCGAATTTCCAACTATATTTGATATCCTCAGTGTTTCGAAATCTGGCACATAAGGGAAAGAAGCGAACAGCCATACTCGCTTTTCACATCAAAGTTCTTGGTTATTTTCTTTTTAAAAAGGATATAATACAAAGAAGTTCCAGGAAAGTTTAAAGCAATAAAAACAAACGCGACTACATTGAGAAAGATTTATTTGGTTGTAATCAAATGACTTTCAAAAAAGTTTTCTTGTATTTTATTGTTATAAATCGGCCTGGTCAGAGAGTCTGATTCGTTTTCATTATTCTTAATGCTTGGCCTGTTAGTTTGCCTTTGTACTTAGCCGACATGAAGCCCTCTCATAAAAGCGTGAATAAAACAAGACGATATTTTGTTTTCAACATCAACATATATTAACTGCTTGTTGGTTTTGACCCGCCTTCGATCGCAATTACAATCAAAACATTTCGGCAGGTTCTACTCAAGACTCAAAGCTATAACTAGAAAGGAATCTTTGAAAGTTGAAGATCTTTTGTGGTAAAATTATTGCGATTAATGCAGTGAATAGGAAAAACGATCTTACTAAGCTGGGTAATTCTTTCACAAAGGATTAACTCTACTTTTTGCCACTAATATTATTCATTAGGAGATTAGATCGTTAAAATGAAACGCGTTAAAAATTATTGCAATTGGACGCGTTTCAATTAGTATTTGATTTCTTAATAAATAATTTAAGAATACAAAAGAGACTTCAAACACTTAGAAATAACTTGCACTTTATATTGGATTGACTTTTGTTATAACATAGATAATGTTTCAATGATACAAGATATTCTGGAAGATATACAAGTTTCATTTCTTAGAGGGGAAAGAAAAGCTTTGAACTCAAAAAACTAATAAATTAAAGTTTACATTTTCAAAATACTTAACAACACTGCTCGTGGCAAAACACTAAATTATAAATCTAGATTATGAACTTGAGGTTTTGCTCGGCGAGGAATGAGTAACATATATCTATGCAACATGGAGGACAACTTCTCGGAAAATTTGATAAATAAAAGGACAAATTTGACAACTGTATTTTTTTAATTTGGTTGAAGATTGAACAAAGAAAACGTTTTACTCAAGCAAATTACATGCCAATTAACACTCACTGGGTCTCTAGGGATACGAATAACCTTAATGTGTTTTGGTGACCGATAAAAAAGCTATTGTGTTAAAAACAAAATGAATGAAAACATGCGGTCAAAATATAGCCGCCGGTGCTTTGTCAAAATAAGGTCTAGTGTACTTGCTTTGTGTCCTTGTTCATAACAGACAAGGATTTTTGTCACCTTCAAAAGAAGCACAATGCTTATTTATAGCTCATAGAAGAATGGCGTTGGATCGAATAACAGTTTGAGTACAACATAACAATTGAAGATAATTTTGGTTTTAATTCGGCGTCGAAAAGACGACTAGTTTAACCAGTTTTAAATCCTCGCTAAACATAAGTTACCTTGATGGTTTCACTTTGCATAATGTTTTTTTTAATTGTATTGGTCTGTACGAGAGATAGAACAAGAACCAATACCAGTTATTTTGTCTTTATAAATACAAAGAAAGTCGCATTTATGATCCTTTTCAGAATTCTATGTTTAGTAGCTATAGAAAGCTTTCACGATTAATTGACTGTAAAGATAGATTCAAAGATTCTATTTATGTCGGCATTCGTCCATAGCAAATGTAGCTGATAAAGCATTTTCTAGATGCTCTTCTTATCTGCTATAGTGATTTTCAGATCAAAGGGAGGGAGAGAAGGTCTCGCTTAATGGCTGCTAGTTCCTTATAGATCAATTGATGACGTTGGAAGCCTGTCAAGGTCAATGAATATAACCCATACAGTCATCAAAAAAGAGTTCCAGATCAGTTCTTAAACTGCATTAGCACAGGAAGCATCTATCAGTCAGTTAAAGGTTACTTCTACCTGTATGTACAGGTAGCCAGCAGACAGGGCTTGTTTGGGTAATTAGAACACGGTCATACATTAAGGGAAAGATAAGCCTCGATATTAAGTTTAAAGAAAGGCGTGGCTTACTTGCTTTACCTTCCCTTTGTTAGATAAGAGTTCTTATCAAGCAGACTTTGCTTACAATCTTCTATCAATTATGAATTTGCTGTTTTGATATTACTTCATAGGAGTGATGTATAATGTATGAATGTATACTTGTTCTCTTTATCTGTTTGTTATTCTCACGCTGCACTGAAAGAGGAGCTTTTTCAATTGCTTTTTAACAATGTTTCGTAATCCAAACCTGCCTGGATAAATTTTAAACAAAGTTTTGCCTAAATGGTTTTAAAAGCAACCAATGACGGCCATAATAAAAAAAAATGCTATCACAGAGTTTCGTTTGAGATAGCGAAAGGTTATCGTTGCCCTGAAGAGAAGAGTTGAACAGTTTTGGACCGAAACAAATGCAGCTGTTTAATTTACAAAGCGAACAAATTTGAAGGAAGAATATTCTCTACATGGCTTTAAGCTAAGTAGTGTTATCTTAAATTAAGTGCAACTATAAATACTAACAATTAATTTTAACATCCTGTAAACCATGCGTACAGAAACTGTTAAAGCTTCGCCAGCTCCTTGGTCATTAACATCTTCTTTTAATAAAGTTAAAATGAAAAAAAGATACGCTGATTTGCAAAGTATTTGCGCTATCTGTTATGTTCTGTCTGAATAAAGCCGGACTCGTGTCCCAGCGTTAAAAGATAGACTTTAGAACTGCCATACCCCAAAAAACCTCGAACTTTTTGAAGACAAACTTAACTTGTGGTCGCTTCTTCAAGCAAAATAAAAATTTTAGAGCACATGCAATTTTTTATGGGTTTGAGCATGTGCTTCCTTCTTTGCTTAAACGGGTCAATTGATGAAAAACTGGGTCTTTTGTACATTATTATTATTAATTATAGCTGCTCAAATGCCAGAAATGTGGGGTATAAAACAACAAAAGACAATCGCAATCCTGATTTTTCTCGCGTGATTTAAATCAGTTTCTGCTGCTTTTTATCACCCGATGTTTGTGCAATGAAGTGAGAATTTACTCACCTATATAATGTAGCATTTTACTGTCAGTTTATTTACAGCTTTCTACTTAAAGAGAAGACAGAAAAATTAAGTGGTAGGAATTCGCCATAATGAAGGTCTACAACTACAACTGACCAAATAATTTCTTTTTCTTTTGTGTGCAAACACGAGAACTAAGAACTGCTTTGTCCACGTCTTTTAGTTTCCTGGGAAAATGACCGCTGTACCGTTAAATTTCAGTTATATTAGTGATATATTATGTGGGTTTGGCTATTTGGTTGTAACTGAAATGACTATAAGTGTTCGAAACGGAGATTATCATTTAAAGCAGTTCTTGTAGAGGTGTTCACACAGTGTTGGACTTATTACGTTAGACCAGCTATGGAAAAATCTTCAGGTTGTATAAACTTGTCCTAGAACTGAATTAAAGTAATCTGATAATTTTCCAGATTTGTGTTTGATCTCAATAAGAAAATACTTTATTTGGCTTTCCCTTTTTTTTTCTTTTTTTTTTTGCACTTTAAGGCACGTGCTTTACTTTACACAATTTGCGCAATTCTGCGCCTAACACGCAGTGACACGTAGTAGATCTTCAGCCGAGAGACTCAGGACGAAAACAATACTGCGGAATGTGTCTAAAACAAAGAAACGAACAACCTAAGGAAAGAAATAGTCTTATTACATCCCAAACGAAATTAAAAATAAAAAAACTTAAGTTTGAAATGTTTTGATCATTGCCGTATAAGCTGTAAAGAGCTCGCATTTTGATCGTCAAAGTCCTGCATTAAAGCTTACCAACTTATAAAAACAGACTACTCGTCTACTAAAGAAGATGCATGAGCTATTTGAATATCAGCAGTAGCACTGAGCTGTGTGAAGTGATGTTGAACCAAACCACATGCCCTCAAAAAACTCATATGGGGTATCACAGCATTATTTTTAAAAGTATTTATCACATCCAAACTCCACTTTAAACTTCCGCACGAGAAAAGGATTAGTTACAATTATCTTTCAACACTCATTATTTTATTTGGCTGACTTTACCTCTGTGTTAACCGCAATTCATTTTAGTATTCAGTTTTTGGAGACGTTTTTTGTTGACAGAGGTTGAGGGACTGTTGATTATGCTGTTTTAAAATGATATAACCCGGCTGTAGCGGAGAATTGAATGATTTTACAGCCTTACAAAAGCTTCGATAAATCCCGGTGCAAAGAGACTAGTAAAACCTAACATTCAAAACAGCAACTTCAGCTTATTATTCTGTAGCTAAAGAAGGCTAACCCAGAGTAATAGCACAGGACCTCGTGCCTCTATCATTCCTGTATAAAATACAATTCTACACCTGTGACCGGTATCCATTGTCATTCGCTCAAGGAGACGAAGAATTGACCACCGACTATCGCATGCAGCAACAACATTTTTTTGAAATCTCCATAGAGAAAGGAAAAATTTGGGAAACACCTGGTTTACTCGACATGCTTCATAAACTCTCTGGTTGAAATCAAAGGTATAGTCAGCCGGGAAACAAGAAAGAAATCTGCTTTCATCGCAATCGACACTTTTGTTTGCTGTGTGAAGTTATCTGATTTCTTTTTGCATTCAGTCACTCTATGTGCTTGTGGCAACAAAAAGTCATCATTTGAGTCTGAAAATCTACTTCTCTCCGCTGGGGGACTTGAACATTTAATGCTATCACTTAACCAAATGACGTGATAAATTGCTAAGTATACGGGTACCCATTTTCTGTTGACATGTTTATCTGCGTCAAGAAACATTTGTATTTTCCTCGACACATTCATTAAATACTTGTGCACATCAGAGAAAAAAGCTATGGAGTTCTTTTTGTCTTTTTGATCGCCTGCTGTTTTCTTGTACAATTATTTTTTGTGTTGGATTTTGGTTGCCGTGCTTGCTTTTCTTATGAATTATGTAAAAAGATTTATTTAAAAGTACAATGATTTACATGATTTCGTTTTTTAGCACTGTACACCACTAAGTAACCAAATTAGATCATTAAATCCTTCTTTGAATAAACATCTAAAAGCACGGTCTATTGCCTCACTAAATGTCTTTTGTTCACAAAGAAAACCGTGACACACCATCGACAAGTTTTATTTTAAAAACTTTTAGAATCCTAAATCTAGTGGGAGTTGTCTCTTTTTCATATTTCTTTTCTAAAAGTTTGGTTTGCATTTTAATATGTGCATGGTATCTCAAATCTTTTGTGTTGTCGAAGATAACCAAGACAGTGGAACTGAACAGATAAATCTTATCTAAAATTGTTCTTCCTAGCAATTCTTCAATTGAAAAGGAACAGACATGAATGAAAGTTTGCAAAGAGACAAACACGATGCCTTTGATGATAGGTTTTGTTTTGTTTTTAATCTTTTAGTTAAATAAACTGATGTGTTTGAAGCGTTGAACTTACTTTTAAAAATAGCTTTGAGAAAAAATGCGTTGAGTTGTAACTGCAACCTAAATATTAACTAAATTTAAACAGTTTAAATACGGATACAAAAACTAACTGACTACCAACAATTTAAGGAAACAAAAGGTTTCTGAAGCAGTATAATATGAAATAACTCGTAAAAAGGCCTCCTTTGTAAGGATTTGGCCTGGGGACCGGATGACCAATGGCATAACACACAAAAAAGCACACTTAGAATTTTGCGAAAAGTATCAAGTTTAAAGGTACCTAGACGCTTTTTTTATAAGAACAAGTAACTGGGCTGGGCTGTCATTAACTTTTTGGCAATTTCAGCCTCAAATTATTCTTAAATTGTTCTTATTTCTTGATATTTCCAAACAGCACTAAATTTGCCATAGTATGTATCGAGTAGTTATCCCGTAATATATACACTGAAAAGATTCCAAACAAAAAGTGTTATCATACAGTATTGTACATTGTACAACACGTAGGAGCATTGAACTTATAAAAAATGAAAAGAGCGGTAAGAAATGTTATTATGAACTTTACGGTATATACACTCTCAATCTGCGTACAAGAATTAAATAAAATTCTTAAATTTGCCTGATCAAAATTTCAGTCTGGTGATTGTTTTTAGCTTGTTCTTAATTTTTGGGCAAATCTCAGCCTGTGTGTTCTTATAAAATTTGTTCTTATACAAAAAAAACATCGTGTATAGTACTAGACACAGTGGTTATCAGTTTCAAATTCAACTGCAGTTTGTTGCCCTGTTGGGACTTTACTCACTTTGAACTATGAAAAAAAAATTTTCAAGAGCATCCTATAATTCGGTGTAACTCAAAGACAGCCGGAGGGAAACTTTAACCTATGAGTTGGACATGTGAGTCATTATTAGAGTTTTTCTTTAGATAATGTTGGTAAACAGCATAATAAACAAGCGGTACTCTGTAACCATCCAAGCGTAACTAGCTAGCTTGTTGTTTTGAGTCAATTAAAAATCGATTTATCACTCGTTATCCTATTTCCCGGATTGTTTTCAATGTTTTTGCACGTGTGTCTGTTGGACCGCTACATTTCTTTGATGCAATAGCTTGTTGCAGGTAACAAGTGATGGAATGCGTCTTACAATTATTAAGAAGTACAGACGCACCTGGTGTTCTAACCGTGCTTTTAAAAATGGACAAGCATGCTAAGTATTTTGCATACTTTTTTGTTTGAATTTAATCCACTATTATTAACCTTAAAAAAGACATTTCCATTTGACGAGCTTTCTTTTCTATGTTTAATACTACCCAGGCACCTGCTTTCACACCTTGATTTGTTGTTTCCTGAATTTAATTTTACATTTGGCTATATTTTTTCTAATTTTGGAATTTCGCATAAGGAAAGGTTGACTGCATACAGCTTTTGATGCAAAACAAAAACAGCCTCATGTATTTCTTTACGTTCAATAAGGCATGCTTGCACTTAAAATACCAACATGTAGGTAGAAGTCACTTTTCCATCTATGCATTTAATTCAGTTCTATCACTGAGAAAAAAAAGATTTTAAATCAAAACGTTCCGACCAGTAATTTTATGGAATTCATTGAGATGTAATAAGCTTTTAAAACACAAAAGCCACAAACGGAGATGATTTTGATATCGGTTTGGTAAGGTCGAAGTTCTTGCTGGTGGAAAACAGAGCTGTGGGAAAATTGTTTGTTTTTCATTTAAACTATCCACAGTACTTTGGACAATGTGAATATCTCATTGGCTTACTACAGTACATGTCTTGCGGCTCCGAGTACTGATAAATATTAGGTGCATTTGTGAAACAATAAATGCACTAAAAATGAACATAGTTCTAAATTTCAATGATAAAGTCTATCCGTGCAGAAAAACTGTAGGTATCGCGTTTAAAGATTGCAAAATGAAGTTATTGCCAATGTCGGTTTAGGAAGACACAAAAGCGTTGCATTGTATTGAAGGGTTTAAAACATAAAAACTGAACCGATAAAGGCTGCATGTTGAAAAGCGAGCGCACCATGCATTTTTTTTTGTTTGTTTTTCTTTTTATCTTGTGATTTAAAAACAACAATTAAACTGACCGGTAACAGAAAAATAGATTCCGCCGCTGTAATAGATAGTGCATGAACGCTCATAGGAACTCGATGAAATTGAATGAACAGGTGTCGCTTTTTGGAAATTCTTTGGACTTTCTGACTACAAACATTCCCCGAAGAAGACTAATCTAAAAGACAAAACAAAGTAAAAGTACAAAAGGATTAATTATGAATGTTTTGTTAACAGACCACTAAATGCACCGTAAAATTAGTGTTTTCAACGTATGTTTTAAAAAAACACCAGCTCCATAATTCCTTAACAGAGCAAGCCTGAGCATTGTACTGGAAAACTTCTATTGCAAAGACAATTTTGGAAAAGGGTTGTATTCAGCATATACAATTCAATTAGCACGTGTTCAGGGGAAACTTAGTTATTATAATTGATTAAACTTTCTCGAATAAAACTCTAATATCAAATTTATAGAAATACTTTAATGGCAAAAATCAACTCTAACTGACTTTAAAATCTAATATGGTCGTCAAATGAAAAATAGTACTTTTACTTGCAAAAATTAACTTTAAACCTTAATAGAATGTAATAACGTCGTAAAGTAGTGGTATAAAATATATTTAAAAATGCTAACTTTGAGCCAGCAACTAGGAAATTAAGAGACTAGCTATCATTATTATTTTAAGAAACATTCTTTATACCAAGTTTGTAATTATAGACTAAGATAACCTGAATTGTAATGACACACGGAAGATGGGATTTGCACTCCCAAAACATGTCTGTAAAATTGAATCTGTTCTTAATTATTACTCTGAAAAATTTCATTGCATGCAAGACAAATACAGCAAATTGCCGGAAACGTATAATACAAATAAAGAATAAAAGAAAGTAAATAAGAGCAAGGCAAGATCTATAGACAGACAGATGTAAGATATACGTTAAACCTCTTCTTGTTTTTAATAGTATGAACTAAGTATGCAAAAGAAAAAAAAAACATGTTGAAGCCGGACAACAAACACATACGCACACAAAATGAAAAAAACAAAAAAAAAATTACTTTTGTCTCTTTCAAACTTAAGTACAACTGATATATATCTTTGAACTCAGTGCTATATAAACAAATACCCTTACCGTCTGTAGGTTCCTTTCCTGACTAAACATCCCGATTGAATGACTATAAGACTTGTTCCAGAAAAGAACAAAGAAAATAGTATAATGACAAGGTTATTTGGTCGAAAACTGGTCCTCGCTCTTGTCTAGAGGAACCATGATCTCTACTTCATTCTAAATTATAGGAAAAAGCTAGTTCGTACAGCACTGATCTGCTACTTTTCTATTTACAAAATTTTATTTGAGTGCAAGTTAAGGTAAACGTATGGTCTAACATTCTCAAAGAAAAATCGAGTGACTTAAATATGAAATATTATTAAGACCAAAAACACTTGATTTTTTTTGCAAAAATCATATCAATGAAATTTTCAGCGAATCTCTAACAGGGCGGCTTTTATTTTCAGTTTAGAAAATAAATTTACATAAACGATTTTAAAATTAATCAAAGTTTTGTTTACTTAATGGTTGATTATGACAATAAACGATCGATTCAAGAATTATTGTTTGACGTTATGAAATGATCGTCGCGGTTATATTTTCAATTTAAGCAGTTGCGAAAGAAAAACTAGAAAAAATTATGACTTTTCAAATTTCAACGGAATTTGAATCAGTTACTTCTGTGGCACACAGGTGGAGCGCTCTAACTAATTGAGCTGTACATATGAAGCCACAACTGGTAGAGCAGGTCGTTTTAAGTGGGTCCGTCAATGCTGCTCTGAGGTGTACAACTGAACGACGGAGTCTTAATGTTGATACTTCGTAATACTGTATGTTAATCTTGAGTGGCTAAAATCTTCTGTTTTACTGCAAAACGTTGGTGTTGCAAGTAAAATTCTTATCAGGTTCTTTGTGTGAACACCTGATATACAAGAAACTCGACAAATATCAATTATCAGAAGAGATGAGGGAGGCGTGGAATAAAGGACAACGTTCGGATGTATGACACATGGGAAAAGAGATTTATTGTTGTTATGCCCTAGAGGCTAGAGGGCAACTTTGCCGGTATCAGTCAATAACAGTGAAGACTAATTAACACAGGGCATTTGTTTTGACGTGAAAAGGTTCAAGGGAAGTATAAAAAACGGCTTGAGCCTGTATTGAACATTTGTTTTACTAGCTAATTGAAGTCTTTTTTTGGCAGAAAGAACGCGCACATGTTTTAGATTTACTGAAACCGATCTCTACCCGGCACTGAGTAGCCTGGTTTTCAGATGAGACCTGGGTGGAGTGAAACGTAGGACCCAGGCACCCACTGAAAATCAGGCTCAGCACTGAGTCGCCTAACTGCAAGTTCTATTTTCGTCTTTTTTAACCCAACTGGCCAATCGCAGCCACCAAAACAAAGGAAGTCTGCTTTTTTCAACAGGTATATGTTGAACTAAGAACAAGAGCAAGCAAAAACTATAAACATTTGGAGCACTTGCAGATGATATTGCACAGAGCCTCGTAAAACATATCGCTACTGTATTTTACACTGCATAACTTATGCAGATTAAAACAGATGTCCAAAGCAATAAAAGTTCGCTTGTCAAATCAAACATGCTTGACTTCTAATTTCAACACACTGGGCTATATGCACGAGTGAAAGAATAGTTGCTTTCATTGCTAAAGCTCGGCGATTTTTATAAGCAATACAACTCCCAACAAGAAATTGAACAACGACCGGTTTATATACCAATTAGTATATGTAATTGAACCTTTACGAGTTCAATATGGAATTAATTTGCACGAGTGTGTTTTAAAAAGAATCAAAATTGCGTGAGCCTGTTAGGGCGAACGCAATTTGAGCCTATCTCCGCTAATGCATACTGCGCTATAAACATGTGTGAGGTTTACATAAGCGCATATGAGTAGAAATGCACCATGTGAAAATTCAAGCCTCAAGGTTTGAGTGATTAGTTGCAGATTTATTGAAGGGTTCTCGCTGAATCACTGAAGTATGATGCAATGAGTACTATAGAACACAACACGCTAAGAACATATATATAAGGCACACAGCGTTTGCACTATGATTCCTACATGAAGGAAAGCACGAGTTTTAAATTCAGGAGTTTTTCCGTTGGATTGTTCTTCGCCTACAAAACGCAGTCACGCGATTAGTGACTGTCACGTGGTGTAATATAATACAAAGCAGTTACATCATATCAGCGAAATACAAATAACAATGACTAAATGACTACTGAAGATAAGAATGCTTTTATATTCAAAAAATATATCCGTGTTGAATTGTCACATTTTTTACATAAACACCTCAAAAACAAATTATTCGAGAAACCCGGCCGAGTTCACGCTGTTACAGTCAAGTTTTCAATTGTTCCCTTGTAGTTAAAACGCGCCTTGTTCAGTTGTTGTCCCAGTTAACCATAGTGTCTCATTAATGTTTTGAACATTTGAGTGAAACTAAAAAAAAGATCTCTTGAATTCTTGGCCTTGAACCTCATGGTGTATTGGAGGGTAACGCATTTGTCCTCGGGGTCTCAGCTGTTAAATACCTTTATGAGTAACAATTTTTCAGACAGATTTAAGAAAATTGTTTCTGTTCTTCAAAGAAGTAAAAGAATCATCCTTTTATAATAATAATCCATGCCGCTTCACGTTCTTTTTCTGTTTTACATTTTTTTAATAAACAAATTCTCATTCATTAAATTACTATCATCTAAAAACTTCATATATAACATATTTGTAAAGTTTGTTAATTCAAAATTCATAATTGCCAGCCTTTATAACGCGCGCAGTTCTAGTTAGACCCAGTCTTTCGACGCTCTATCGGGGAAGTTAAAAGAACCCACGCACTTGTCGAAAAGAGCAGGGCAGTGATCCCGGTGTTGTAATTGTGGTCTGTCTTCTTCACGGATGAGGGCATTTACGGTTGTTTTAAATATATATGTGATCCGCTGTTGCGGGACTATCTCAAGACCTTCAACTGTTAAAACTGTATCCATTTGTAAAACGCTAAGAGTAAGAGATTTAAGAATAAACGCTATATAAAAATTGTTATTTATTTATTATTATTATTATTATTAATAATAATAATTGATCATCATCTAACGTGGCAACTAAACAAAAAATTTTCATCTGACATTTTTTGGACATAAATTAAAACGTGCAGATTCTCAAAAACTTTAGATGCTTAGACGCTAACATTAACATTCATCATCGCCCCTTAATTCGTTTCATTCGTTTCAACAAGTTTTCAAATGTAAAAATATTTATTACTTTTGTCCTCGATCAACACATATACTTAATTCTAAAAGAATATCAAAGCGGCGTGGCTGGCACAGTTGGTTAGTCTCTGCCTTCTAGTCACAAGGTTCGGGGTTCGATCCCCGAATCTTTGTGTGACCTTAGGCAAAGCAAGAGAAGATGAAGGATAAGAGAATGAATCTTCCATATAATTCTTATTCCTAGGTTATCCCTCTTATGTTATTTTTAGACATGGTACCCAGCTCTTCCGCGGATGTTACTCGTACGTTGCGAGAACTTTTCATAAAATGACCTGAGATGAAATGGCGGGAAATGTAGAGCAAAGTCCTTTTATAAGTTTTGTCAACGAACTCGACTGTTCCTCCACGTCTGTTCCACGAAAACATACATTTAACGAGCTGGTAACATCCACGAAAGAGCTGGGTGCCATGTCTAAAAATAGCTTAAGAGTGATTACCCTAGGAATAAGACCTAACCCTAACCCTTCATCCTCTCTTGGCCAAAGCTAACTCGCATTTCTCTCCTTCATGAGTGCCAGCAAATTCTGGGAGCTAACTTGCGATTGATTGGTGTTCTCCAGAGGAAGTCTGGGACTCTTATCCGTGCGCTTTACACTACGAAAACCGGTGATATAAGCACTAGGCTTCAATGAGCCTCTAGGCTCCTAGGACGATTAGCTTTAGTGAGTAAGAGTATTGTGCATTTTTGCAAGAAATCAAAACTGAATTTCAAGATACAAGTTAATAGTTTTTTATTTGTCATTTGTTAATAACAATTAAGATATATACACGCACCCGTGCATAACATGCCACGATAGCTTAGAATCTAGTAAAATAATTTCATTAGTTTGTTTACTGCTACGCTTTGCCAAATTTAGCCCGGTTTTTCCTTCAACAAAAAAATAAATCAGGATCATTTAATAAGGCGAGATTGCAACAAATAACTTAATGAGATGATGTCGCATTCCTTGAATACCTGGTTGTACTATTTTTTGACTCGTTGCTAGAGAGAAACAATGAAAACTCGCCGCAGGTAATTTAAGCGTGTGAATAGACATGGAACAGTATTAATATCTAGCGGGTAGTTAATATATTGACGCAGCTACCATGAGGCATAAAGTAAATTTATTATTTTGCTGTCGGTTTTCAAGATTTCTGAAAATTAACTTCAATTAGTACGACACCTGTTCGGCCGCTTAACGACGTGACAAACAAAAGACCGGCCTTCTCAGCACAAAACCATCTTTTTTTCAAAAGCGAAAAATATCTTATGCGCTTAGGCCTGCAATCATCACTTAAATGATCGGCGTATTCATTAAAGAAGAATCAATTTGAAATTATTTTGAAAATGGATAAAAACAAATCTAAAAATCTTATTTAACTAAAAAAGTGAATTTGTATCCTCCAGGTGTAGAAATAGCATCGCTGACCTTTCCATCCTGCTGATGGGGAGAATTGAAAGGAAGACAAAACACAACTGTATACGAAGACCGTTAGATGTATTTTTGATGAAACTACTGACATGAAAATGGTTGTTAACACGCATTCGTGTAAGCACGATCTCATAGCACTATCAGCAAACTCAAGTTATCCAGGGCGCGCGAGGGGACTGAGTCGAGTTTGATTCTACGCTGTTGCTACTGCTACTGGAGCTTTTCATTTTCTCAACATTTAAAAACAATTTAAATGAAAAAAAAAACATGCTACAGCAACCAAAGCTTAAAGTTTATGAGTTAAATCGTTTTAAAATCTTCTTCATAAGCACAGAATCACAAAGCGCATCGGCAAAGTTATAAAAGGAATGCACTGATTTAACCGTCTATTTAAATAAAACATGTTTTCCGTGACTTCTTAGCCAAGTGAAAACCGAGGCGAACGTTTCACCTGCTCGAGCATTTTCACAAGTTTTGCCGAGGTTTTCACCAGGCTATGAAGGCACGGTGAACATGTTTTATTTCTTTTATAAAATTATATAAGACGATATAAGAAGTGCATATGTATACTGCAATTTCATTTATAAAACTGTAAATTCTCACAACTTGGAGACAGCCAACAATATTACTTAGGTCATTTTCATGCTTCATAGCGCTATGAAAACATATTTTTAGATCAATCAAAACGCTTTGTAGGCCGTAGAAGAATTCATTTTTGGTTTCAGATTTGAAACACTTTATCTTCAAAAACGTTTTAACTTTAAAAGTTATAGTTCTGAATGGCACAAACAAAAACCAAAATAACCTACAAATATATTTCTAATTTATTTTCCAGAACTACCTTTATTCAAATGCAACTGGAATCATTAATAGTAAGTGTTACACCAACCCACAATGAATTGTGGGAAGGATTGTGCCGCCGTCGTAACGCAGTAGATGTCAGTCTGCTAAAATTTCTTGCCGGTGGTATAATGAAACTTGCAGGCGGTATGCCAGAAAAGTTGAGCTTCAGTCAATTTTGCCGGCAAAATGCCGGCAAAGACCTGCGGCTGCCGCCAATGAAGATAGCTATTGCTATCATATGCCTGCGAATTATCGGCGGCTACCGTCATATGATAACCGAGCTTCAGCTTCATTCATAGTTACTGAAGAAAAGGCTATAAGCTTTTTGTTCACATCTTCCATTATAAGGGACAACAAGCTGACCACCCAATTTCTCGATGCATCCACTGCAAATCTTCCAAGAAAACTACATAATGTTTCTTCTCGTTGAAAGCGGTTTCTTGCTGGAGAAACCATAACATTTCACTGTTCTTCTGAAGGATTTGTAGTGGGTGTTGTTCTGTCCCAACAGGTTGGGTAGGAACTTTTATTAAATAAATGAAAAAGGCAAGTCAAGATCTCATCCTTTGGAGCTGGTAGCTTGCAAACTGCAATTTGTGAAATCCTGTTAATATTTTAATTGAAGTATATAGTATCTGAATTACCTTTGCTTCAAGTAAACCTTTCAAAATTTATTGCAAAGTATTGGAGTTTCTCTGTCTTTTTTCATATGTCAGTTCTCAGCCTTGAGCAATTAGTTTTTCAGTTTTAAAATCAAGGCATTTAATTATTTAATTCTTAAAATTTACAAAATATTGACTTAAGGTGATTTCTGAATTTCTTAGATTTCGCCCCATGTAAGGTAATCTGGATTCTGGAATCCAAGAAGCAATTGCTCTCGGAATCTGAAATCCAGAACATATTTGCTTGTGGAATCCGGAATCCTACATTTTAGAATCCGAAATCCAGGTTTAGGAATTAGGAATCCCGGAAAACCTATCTTTTGAATCCGGAATCCACTGAGGTGAAATCTTCAATCCAGTATCTGGGATCCGGAGTCCACATCATGGAATCTGGAATCCACTGAGGTGGAATCTTAAATCCAGTACCTGGGATCCGGAGTCCACATCATGGGAACCGGAATCCACTGAAGTGGAATCTTAAACCCAGTACTTGGGACTCAGAGTCCACATCATGGAATCTGGAATCCACTGAGGAGGAATCTTGAATCCAGTATCTGGAGTCCGGAGTCCACATCATGGAATCAAGAATCCAAGACTATCACGGACTACCTTATGTGGGGCGATAGTTGTGTCAGTCATTGATGATTGATCTCGAAATGTCAATTTCAAAAACGGCAAAACAAGGTCAGAGGATTTCGAGATGATCTACAAATTATACAATTCTTTTAACTGCGCATACTATGTGTTCAAAGCATCATCATCTTCAAATGAGTAAGGAACTAGAATGCTACGAAGACAAGAAGAAATAAACAAAGTATTTTGTAATATACCTAGACTTTCACCCAAGAAAACAAGCACTGTGATTGGTTGATTCTCGGCCACCTGCCCCTGATGAAATTGAAAAGTAACCCAATTGCGCAGTTGTTGCCAACGCATCGACTACAACAGCACGTGATCAGTGCATGAGTACTGAAATAAAAAACTGGTGCAATATTTAGCAAGTGTTCACGTCAAGTTTTATTGACGGGGGCGGACCTGAAAACACTGCCAGTTTTCAGTTTCAACCAGTGTTGATTAATAACGGAAACAATTGTGAGTAAAGAAGTTGTGCTATCTTTGTTTGTGTGTTTTTGCTATATGATTGATTAAAGGAAAGTCTACATATATAACAAAACAATTAATGAATGATTCCTCGGGAAACTAGTCAACTTTGTTTTCCCTCAATTCCTGATCTGATGGTTTCCTTGTCCTCGTCTCGGGAAACAGCAGGATTCTTTTCAAGTGAGTCTTGGGAAAACAACACTGTTTCCCTCGGGACAATACATTAAGTGTACAATGATCAACACACTGCGCGTTGTTGTTTTTAAGGAAACAAGCTGAAAAGGGAAGAAGACTTTTGTTGGAAGTTGAAACTCACTTGCATGTTGCAACTTATGTGTGTAAATGTTTTTTCAATCTGCTTACAGTTCACACAAAGAATCCTAGCCAAAATGAAGTTATTAAAAGTTTCTTCGAAAATATGTTTTTTTAATTTTTCAGTTTGAAAATAACCAGAGAAAAGTAAAAAACAAAATGATGACGCAGTTGTAAGATCTCTGCTTTCCGACCACAAAGTCCCTAGTTCGATCCTGGCTCTTCCGATATTTGAATATTGTGTGTCCTTCTTTCCTACCTAAGCTAACTTAGCTTTCCATCCTACTGGGGTAGGTAAATGAGTACCAGCGTCTGCTGGGAGCTAACCTGTGATGGATTAGTGTCCCGTCCAGGGGGAGTCAAAGACTCTCATGTGCTTAACACTACAGAAGCCGGAGATAAGAACCGGCTCCATGGGCCACCTGCATGGCTCGTAAAGGATTTAGCTTAGCCAGCTGACTCGATTAAAGCTTACTTAAAATTGAAGATGAAAAAACAATTTCTCCAGACCCGAGATCACGCCATGTGCTTGCATAGTGGGTTTTAAAATAGCTGTGCTGAAAAGCGACATTTTTTTCCTTGAGTGGAAAAAATTGTTAGAATGGTAAACTGGTGATGAATTCAATGGATTCTGCAAAACCAGTCTGAAAAGAGTTAATTTATAACGAAACTTGTTATTTTATCGGCTCACAAACAAACAAGTGACTTGTCTTACCGAATTATAAACTTATTCATGTTTTAAAGTTATATCAATAGGATTGCTTCTAAATTAAACAGACTTGAAAGATCTTAGATAGAGAAGTAATTAAAACAACGACCACAGTAACTTTCTACATAATTCATATTCTCTGCATGCACTTCATTCATTATGCAATCAGTAGACCACACGTTTTTATGGTTTATAGGCTGATAAACCACAAGGGATATTGAAAGAGCAAGGGAAAAATTTGTAAATCAAAAGCCGCAGGCGTGTTTACTGCATGGCACAATAAACAATTATAGTTGATTGACCAATCAGTGAGCGCGCACTGACTTTGTTGTTGTATAAACACTAGTATCACTCTACTTGTAGATTTTATTACAAATCCTGCATTTAATAACTTTCTTGATGGCATACTGTGTGATTAAACTGAGTAATAATAAAACAAATACAAAGGCTTGTGGGCTCAGAGATCCTATTCAAAGTTCAGCCACGTTAGAGGGACTGCTGACAAGTATTCGTCATCGTTCACGCGCGCTACGAGGTCTTTTCTTAAAGCCGAATAAATCTCACATAGCTTGAAGAGTAATCCAGTCTACTTGTTAAAAGAAGTCTTTTTTACTTGCATAAGAATTCTTGTTTGAGAAAGCAAATTTTGAATAAAATTGTCTTCTGAATATTTTAAGCACAATGAAGTAAATTTAAAGGGTGAAATTTTCAAGATAAACAAGATAGATGCGACCAGGAAAAGGCCACTAAAGAGAAAAAATTGTGTACGAAAGAAATATATTTTAAATAACAAAATTGATGCTACTAGATGATTGTCTTTTTTTCCCTTTGGAATTTGTTTTTAACGTTTTAACTTTTAAGGTTTTGTCAACTTCTGCGGAAAATTTTCTTCATCATTAAAATAAATAGCAATAATATAACTTAAAAGCAATTAAAAACATTAGAAATACATCCTTTTCCATTTTTGCTATTTTTGTAGATGTTTCATTTATATTACAATATTCATTTTAAGTATGTATGTAATATCATTTATATAAATTTTCATATCGTAGAAATTCTTATTCTTCGGCCATTTTAACTTTAGTAAAAATAACATACAAACTGCGGTTATAAACATAACGAGACAACGCATGTTGTAAAAACTTTCATTTATAAACTTGATGTTTCGTATGCATCAACATACATCTTCAGAAGTAACGGTTACCTAAACTACAATT
>ERZ1740055.9-NODE-9-length-23338-cov-6.976549_pt1 | contig 23338 bp, 36 predicted proteins | sample MGYA00581747_ERZ1740055 | MGnify/ENA primary metagenome ERZ1740055 (study PRJEB43018, sample SAMN04849739) | marine metagenome | isolation source: floating plastic debris | place: Pacific Ocean | collected 2008-08-28 | study: EMG produced TPA metagenomics assembly of...
GGCTCTGAAGTGGGGTATGTCCGGTATACCCCCGTTTTTGGTTTTTCCTCTGAGATTCTGTCAGAAGGAGCGATCGTAATCTTAATTGATTTCCTCTAAGAATTATTCGGCGAACGGCTGGAGAGAATTAGGAATTGATTGAAATCCCCCAGGGATCGGAAGATCCTTTCATCTCCCTCTAGGAATTATCGCCGGGGTAATCTATCTCAATACTAATATTCTCTAAAGATATCTTCTGAACAAATGTACCTTCGCCAACAATTTCCCCGGGGTCGGAACTTTTATCGATAATTTCCTCTAAGAATTCAATACCCTCCTCCTGGATGAAATTTTCCAGATGATAGGCGATAGCTTGTCTACAAAATTCAGCAGTCCACCCTCTGGGTTTCGTAACTGCGATCGCTTTTAGTTTTTCGTCATCTTCCTTCAGCAGTTTTATTGCGATCGATCTATCAGCATAAATCCCCTCATGTTGGTTTCTGCCTTGGGGATTTCGGATGGCTCCTTTCGGCGCTCCACCCTTACTCAATTCAATTTTTTTCTTCACAGAAGTTATCCTTGATTTCTTGGTTTATAAAGATTATATGAATATTGCTTTTATTTGTCAAAAAACATTATTACAAGGTATTTAAAAGGGTAACATAGTTATAGTAGTAATTAAGGTAACGTTATGTTGTCTAACAAAAAATTGAATTCAGCTTCTATATATAATCCCAATATCAGTAAATGGGGAGTTATCACCGGAGCTTGTTTGGTTAACGATAGATTTCAATTGATATTTGTCAGCGAAGACAAGAAGGACTTCACCACCATGGATTTAGATACTTGTAGAGATTTGATCAAATCCTTTGGGGTAATACCTTTCTAAAGTAAAACAAATGGGGGAGTTGTTCCCCCTCTGGAAAGTTTTTAATTGTTTAAGTATTTAAGTGTTTAAATATTTAAAAATCTAAAAACATAGACTAACGAGTAAATAATTATACATAATTCGTCTGTGAAAACCGTTTAATTTTGGCATCAGCGGGGAAAGTCCTTCAAATGCTAAGTATTCAATTAAACTAAAATTTTCAGCGATCGCCTACCCGAAGATAGCGCTGCCGCGATCGCAGTAGTAATTAAGGATTTCTCCTTGCAGCATTTACTATTGTAGCTTCTTCACCAAAAAATTCAGAAACTGCTTCGTACAAAGCTTCTCGTGCCTTTGAACTCCAGTTTTTATACTGTTTGATTTCCTCTAAGAATTTCGACGACACTCGCACTGCTACTTGTTCACACGCGCCCGATCTATCTAAAAAGTCTCCACCTCGTCCCCGCTTTCTATGTGCAGGCTTTCTTAGAGGAAATTTACCAGATTTTAAATCATTCTCCAAAATTAACCGAATAACTTCGGCGTGATTGGGTAGCGATTGCAATTTACTGCGAAATTCACCACTGACTTTAATCTTCAAAAACTCCGTTAGTGGTTCACTTCTGCCGTAAGGGTTGTAAAGCTCAGACCTCTTTTTACCTTGCTGTGCTTCGCGCTGAAAATTAATATTTATTACTTCTGTAATTCTATCCTGTAAAAGCATTGACTATGTTACCCATATAAATTAATATACTCATATAGGTAACATAATAAAGCATCCAACCAATGCAAACAACCAAATCTAAATCCTTTCCCGCAAAAGCTCATACACGGGAGAATTTTACATATTCAACTTTTCATCAAAATTTATTACAAGAAAACGCAGATAAAAATTACGCATTAAAACATCTTTACTCAGTTGAAAATACCAAGCATCTCTTAAATAAATGGGGATGGGCTACTGAAGAAATCAGGCAAGGTATAAACTTTATAACTATTGATGTGTACGAAAAGATAGTTTATGTACACATTCCAAGAATTATTTACAAACGTAATCAAGCAATAAAAATTAGAGGTATTAGCAGATTTGTAAGCAAGTCCGATTATTTAGAAATTCTTGTAAATAGAGCTTGGAGTAAAGCAGACCCCTACAAATTGGAACCTAGTGAAGAATGGGACGAATTAGTAGCACAAGGTAACACAGGAGACTATTATCAATTGCAACTTACTGTAATCGGTGTAACTTGCACTTGTCATGCATTTCGCGGACTCGTTAAAGCTTTTGAACAGGATGCAGTTATTGCACAATTACTGATAAATCATGAAAAATGTCAGGGTCAAATACCCGATAAACATTGCTTCGCCATCTGGAAATATCTAAATGTAGAAACACAGTTGCAATACGAATACGCATTCCTTCACCGAAAAAATAAATATCTAGATTTTACTGATTATCCTGATACTGAATTCTTAGATTGTTAATTTTTCTATTTTTAAATATTTATAGGCTGGGTGCGATCGCCTTAAATCCGCACCAAAATTTATTCAAGCATCCAACCATGAACACAAAAAATCTTGATTATCAAAAGATAAAAACTCTGCGCGACACTTGCGATCGCATCCTTGACCGCGCCGGAAAACCTGACGAACTAGTGCTACGAGAATTCCTTTACAACCAAATAAAGCTTTTATCAATTGATTTGGGAGTATTAGCAGAATTTTTCAACTGCTACCGCAAGCTTGCAGAAAAAGCTAAGCGTAAATAAAAAATTGGGGTGGAGCATCCAACCACGGAACCCACCCCACCCAAACGGGCAAATTAATGATATCTTACTTAGGGCTTAAAATCATGAGTAATTTAGTCAAAGCACTTTCAGCATTTCACGACCCGCCGCAGGACGTTATATATCAGCCAACGGTTACACCTCAAATTGAACCTTCTGTAACTGAGATTTGTAAGGATTGGAAATCACTAGCAGACGCAATCGCCTGGGCTGCTTCTCAACTACCAAACGCCAATGAAAACGATTTGAAGGATGAATTTAGTTTAACTAAACCAATTAACGGCAAAAAAGCGCCAGCTTGGGTAAAGCGAATACTTGAACTAAAAAGTTAGTTTATTGATTACTAATCTTTACTACTAGCCTGCAATCACTTTACGTGATTTGTAGGTTTTTTATATAAATTATTTTTTTTGTATATGTACTGTACAGTAGAAATAAAATATAACTAAGTTAGTAGTAATTGAGTAATTTATTGTGGCTAATAAGAATCCTAAAACCTCTCAGTTAAAACCTATTTATAGTAGCTGGAGAAATACCCCAACTAAAGCTATAAGAATTCCCGAGGTTTTTTTAGAGGAAATAGAAAAATTCGCAAGAATACGCGATCGCGGCGAGTCTGGATTTGAAATACTGATTAGTTTATTGGATTCTCTTGAACCAGAAGAGATACAGCAGTTAAAAATTGCAGTTGATAGCCTTGTTGAAACTGCCGCGATCGCAAATAATCAAGCAGAAAAATCAGAAGTGAATTTATCTAATAATCAAAAACAAGAGTTTATTAGTAAGTTCGGGTTTGTACCTTCTCATTACCAATTAAAAATAATTAATTGGATTCTTAGAGGAAATGGCAATGGCTGCTGCAACGCTGTAGCTGGTGCTGGAAAATCAACAACACTTGTATTAGTTGGTAAAACCCTTGAGGAAGCTGGCTATAAGCCTTCAGAGATAAAAATTTGCGTATTCGGGAAAGCTAACAGCTTGGATTTGATCCAAAAGTTTGACGATCGCTGGAAATATTCAATTAGTACTTTAAATAGTGCTGGTTGGAGATTAGTAAAAAAATATCTCAAAATTTACTCAAAAGATGAGGTAAGAATAACAGATAATAAATATAAATGGATAGCTCAAGATTTAAACCTCATCATCGGCAGACAAAGTAAAAGGTCAATTCTTAAAGATAGAGAAATAATTGCTGATACTTCCGATTTTTTAAAACTGGTAAATTTGGTAAGATTGTGCAATACAGAAGTTACAGCCGAAAATGTTAAAAAACTTGCATCACACTTTGAAGTTGAAAAAGTTTATAAACCTCAAGAAATTGCTTTGTGGATAGGAGAATGTTTAAGGATTGGTGAGAAACAAGCTATTAACAAACAATGTTTTGATTTTGTAGAACAAATTTATTTGCCAATAATTTGGGATTTAGGAAATGAATTATATTTTAATCCTTATAGATTTGTATTGGTTGACGAATGCCAGGATTTAAACGAATCTCAAAAAAAGCTAGTACAAATACTAGCAGGTAAAACCGGGAGAATAATTGCTGTAGGCGACCCGTATCAAGCTGTAATGGGATTTGCTGGGGCTGACAATAATAGTTATCACAATATTGTAAAATCAATTAAAGCTATTGAGTTACCGCTATCAATTTGCTATCGTTGTCCGATTTCACATATTGATTTAGTCAAAAAAGAATTTCCAAACATCCCAATACAACCATCACCAAATGCAGCACAGGGAATGATTAAAAAAATAAAAAGTGAAAAAATATTCAAATATATTCAAGACAAGGATATGGTCATCGGGCGAAAAACTTCACCATTAGTAGGTCTATGTATTCAGTTAATAGGAAGAGGTAAAAAAGCAGTTGTCAAGGGCAAAAAAATAGGTCAACAACTAAGTAAAGAAATTGACGAATTAACCAAACTACCTAACTATTACTGGCAAGTATTCAGTGATTGCTTAAAACAGTATCGAGCTATAAAAATTAATCAATATCAGGGTTTAGATAAGCAAGAAGAGTTAGTTGAAATTATTAACGATAAATTAAATGCGATCGAAACTGTTTACCAATCTAACCCTCAATGCCAAGACATAGAAGACTTAAAATTTGAAATTGATAAACTTTTTAGTGATAATGAAGCGCCAATTACTTTATCTACAGTTCACCGTGCAAAAGGATTAGAAGCTAATCGAATATTTATTTGGTGCCCCGACCATTTACCACTTACTTGGAGAGATCAACAAGATTGGCAGTACCAACAAGAGCGCAATTTATTATACGTCGCACTAACTCGAAGTAAGTCTGAGTTATTTATCTGTGGTAAATGCGAATGGTGTAATTTGCCGTTTGAAGAAAATAATAGTGATAAAGACAACTTTGTAAAAGAAATTGCTAAAGATGATTTCTTCGGAATCATCTATACAGCCAAAAAGCAACTAAATGAAGATTTAAAAAGTTGGTTTCCAGATGAAAAAGTGCGAACACAATTCGTAAGTCAGATATTTGAAAATCCTTACGGGTTTGAAAAATGGGAAATAGAAGGTAAGATAAAATACAGAAGTGAACAATCTAAAAATGCTATTCAAAGTGCTGTAAGTCGCTTTAAGCTTAAATTTGAGCAAGCATTAAAGTTAGCTGAAGAAGAAGAAGAAGAATTCAACCAAACTCCAGATCGACCACGCCCGCTCGATCCAGATTATTTTTGATTAACTAGATAATTGTTTTCGCCCGTCTCGGGCGATGATACGCTTTTTTTTCAAGGAAATCTATCAACTAGAAAACAATTTTTATTGATTATTTATTAATAAGTTGTTTGTAATACAGATTAACTAAATTATTAGAAACTTTTGGTCTATTTATCAAAATAAATTTACTGTAATTTTTAATATTAATTTTCATGGTTATTGTCTGAGCTTGTCGGCAATTGCGCTTAATATACCAGCTATTTGCTCGTTACTATTTAAATTAAACTGATAAACGTTGGTAGCGTCAAATTGACTTGATCCAACTGTCACCTGTAAAGTCGAATCCCCCAGTAATTTTTTTATTAATTTCGCTTTCTCTTCTGAAGTGAGGGTATCAACTTTAATCATTACTTCTTCTAAATTTGTGGTAGCAGCATCCATAGTATCAAGAATATGTGTAATCACTCGATCATACTGCTATTTGTATTTTCCCCTTCTCTGTAATTCCACCCAGAAGAGATTTAGAAATTAATTCAAGTACCTCTGCTTTCTGCTCGTTTGTTGACTTTAGTATGAGCGATCTCAATGTTTTTGAACGTGGATACAGCTTATCAAAGTAGAATTCACGTGCATCCGGCGGTAATGCTTCGATAATCTTTTCCAAAGAATTATCTTTAATACTTGATTTACCAAGTTTGTAATTACTAATTGTTTGACTAGTCAAACCACTTTTTTCGGAAAGCCAAAGGTTAGTAATTCCGTATTCATCCATCGTTTCGTTGAGCGCTTTACAAAAATTAACCATAAAAAGCTATTAGAATTTATTCTACGTGCTAGAGTTAAAACTGAAGTTTAATTTTCCTCTAAGAATAGTTAAAAACAAAAACTTCAGTCTAATTAAGCATATCAAAAAAAATAGCAGATTTATATACCTGCTACTAATTTTCTATGCAAAAAATAAATTCCCTATGCATTGCCACGCCAGGGAATTTAATTAGCCAAAATTTTTAGTGCAAGCGAAACTGCTTCTAAGTGCATTATGCCAGATAAACGAATTGAAGGTAAGTTTTACCCGCTACAAAATTCAGAATGGGTAAAGGTTGTTAAAGAATTAACAAAATCACAATTAGCAATTTTATATTACCTGCGATCGCTCGATCCTTACGGCGATGGTGTAAAAATACGAGCTTCAAAAGTAGCTGAAGATCTTGAAATAACAAAGCGTGCTGTTAACGCTGCGATCGCTGTGCTTGTTCAAAAAGAGTTTATTAACTTTGGCGATGCCGAATATTCAATAAAACTGTTTCCAAAAGGGGCTGTGACAGATACAGAACCGTCACAGGAGTGGGAAGAGAATTTCCCACCTGGGAAAAAGAATTCCCAATCGAGAACACAATTTCTCACTAGGGAAGAGAATTTCTCACCCGAGAACACAATTTCCCACTCGTCGCCTGTATCACAGTCACAGAGCGAAGTTGAAATCTCTAAGACTAATAAGACTTATAAGACTTTTAAAGACTCTCTCTCTGAGAGTGAGAAAGAGAGTTTTGAAAAATTTGGTAAGAAGAAAGCAAGTGAGCTACCAAATCCTCCCACTCTTTCTAAAAAGTGGATCGAGAAGCACTGGGAGGAGTTAATGGATGAATGGTACAAAGAAACTGGCAAGGTACCTACAGCAACCGTACAGCAATGGGAAAATCATCCTAAAAAAGATGAGTGGTTAGCTGAGTTAGAAGAATTCCAAAACCCTGGAATGTTTTCCTCCCCTAACGATATTTTCGATCAGGAACGCGAAGATTTTTACGCCTGGGCTTACGACAACAGAATAGTTAGTTGGAGGAAGTTAGATGAATAGCTTTGAAGAAGATAACCTCCAACCATTACCTACACACCCAAATCAAGAAGCTACAGAAAAAAAAATATTCTTTCCCTCTTGGAATTGTTTCTGTTGCGAAGATTCTGGTTTCGTGCGATCGCACTTAGTGCGTTTAGTAATGCCAACTTTTGACTGGCGACGAGACAAATTGCCACGTTGCAGCAATTGTAATGCTATCTCTACTAAACCAAATTTAGCTAAATACAATATTGTTGACAAACGGTTTTCAATGAAACTTTGCGTCAAGCTTGATAAAAAATCTCGTGAAGATTGGGCGCTGTTTGCTAAAAATCAACAACGTAACGTAATCGCTCAAAAAGCACAACAAGCAGCGATTGAGCTTGCACAAAATAAATCACTACGTAAGCGCGATCGCACTCCACACGAAGATTTAGCACAACAACAAAAGCACAGCTACACACGGAAAAACTGGGATTTAGATTTAAAAACTGAGGAGCTAGAAAATGAATATTCAAGCTGATTTATTTAATACTCATATCTATTACAATGTTGAATCAAAGCAGATTAAATCAGATCCAGGCTGGGACAATGGTGATGCATATCCAGAATTTTTAGAGGAAATCTTAATTCTTGAATGGTGCCCAATTCCTCTAAGAAAAACTTATAAAGCTACTTTTAATAAAACATCATGCGATTACTCGATTTGTGTTCCGGTGTTGGTGCAGGGTTTCCACTCGCAAGTTTACAACTGGGGGGATTTGAAATTGTTGGTTTCTCAGAGATTGATAAATACTGCTGCGTTCGCTTATCCTCACTCTTCCCAAAAATCCATAACTACGGAGATATCAACCAATTTGCTTTCGAGGGAGGATGGGGACTCAAACCAGGAACAATCGACGTTATTACCGCCAGTCCTCCCTGTCAGCCTTTCTCAATCCAAGGTAAAAGAGCAGCAGCCGCAGACGATCGAAACTGCTTCCCTGCATTATTCCGAGTCATCAATAAATACAAACCAAAATATATCTGCATTGAAAACGTTCCAGGACTACTCAATTGTTCCTATCAACCAGGAAGCAATCGCCGATATTTCGGATTTATCCTTCAACAACTATCCACAAGCGGGTATGATGCGGAATGGCAAATTATATCAAGCGGGCACTTTGCAAGCCCCTTTGCCAGAAAACGACTGCTGTTGGTTGCCAGCACCGACAGCAATGTCTACAAAATCCAGCCGTCCCCCTGGATTGAGCAAATTAGAGAATTTCTTGAAAAAGAACAAATTAATCAGCAAAGGAGAGGTATTAAACCCGGTTATCCTTTGTCAGTGGTTCGGAATCCCGATAACTTGGCTCGACCCCTCGGAGTCCCTAACCGCAATCCAAATATTAGAAGACAACGAGAGGCAGCAGGAAATATTCTCGCTCCTGACATCGCAGCGATTGCCCTCAAAAGAATCAAGTATCTCGAATCTTGCACCTGATAAATCTTGTCCACAATGTGGAGCATGGTTAAACCCACATAAAAATTCATGTCAGGTGTGTGGATGGACACCCGAAAATTTCTTAGAGGAACCATCAAAAACTAAAAAACGATCGCCTAACAAAAAACGCCGCAATAAAAAGGGCTCACTGTATAAATATCTTGAAAACAAGAAATTAAAAGACGGTGGGGTTGTTTCATACCCACGTATAACTTCCGACTTTCGCGACCCAGAAAACCCGCACCATTGGCGATGGGGTTATCACTGGGATGAAAAAATTGATAAAGTTTGGAAAGGTCGGAGTATTGGGAGTATTCCACCTGGGGTTATTGGGTACATTAAAGATATGCGATCGCGAAATGTCCAAATAGAAGAAATAATTAGCTTTATCAAAAAAGCGAAACGTAAAAAGTAGCATTAATACCCTCTTTTAAGAGGGTGTAATTATATTAATAAAAATTTAAAAATATGAAAATTGAGATTGAATTAGAAGCTTTTAAGCAATTGCCATCTGACCAACAAATTTTAGTATATAGATTGATTCAAAATTTAATAAAAGCTATTTCTGAAGAGTTTTGCATTAAATCTCGTTGTTGGGGTAGTGGTAATGATGATGTAATTAACTGGTATTTTGAAGAGCAATTGTATGGTGAAGAATAAAGAAAAAATATTATTTAAATTTCGATTAATTAATAAGATAATAATACTCAAAAGGTAATTTAATGGATGTATTAATTGTATGTGCTGTAATCTTTTTATTTGCTTGTCTAGCAGCTGCATTAGATAAATATGATGATGACAATAACGGAATAAAATTTGAGCATGTTAACGGTAAGCAATATAATTATAGAATATGTTACTTGTCTAAAAATAATAAGCCAAACAAAATAGAAACACGTAGTTATAAATTAGAATTTATAAAATATGCTGAGACTTTAAAAAGGGTAGATAATTTAATTACAGGCAACTTAAAATATGAATCTGCCGCTGTTTTTAAAGTAACGAATAAAACTAATAAAGCAATAAATATTACTTTTAAAGGCGGGACTAATCATGATAGTTTATGGGAAGATATAATTACTGTAGAGAAAAGATTTTCAGGAGAACTTGATATCATTTATTGCAAAGAAGGCTATTATTCTTTGTATCCATTTTCTATTAAAAAGTTTTTTTACTATGATTTTATAATGGTAAGTAATTCAACTACTTAATAAGCTTGATAAACAAGTTTTTATAGGATGATAATAAAATAATAATACTCAAAAGGTGATTTAATGGATGTATTAATTGTATGCACCGTAATCTTTTTACTTGCTTTTTTAGCAGGTGTATTGTATGAATATGAAGAGGCTAATTTTGGTATAAGACTTAATAGATGTAAAGCATGTTACTTATCTAAAAATTTTAAACCACACAAAATAGAAACACCCCGTTATAGATTAGAATTTATAAAATATAGTGAAAAGGAAAAATGGCCTTCAGAAGATTCTAGTTATACTGATCAACCTAGTGCTATTTTTAAAGTAACAAATAAAACTAATAAACCAATAATTCTTGGTTTTTTAGGTGGGACTGAAAGTAAAAATTTAAAGAGAGATATGATTAAAATAGAAAAAAGATTTTCGGGAGAAATTAACACTATTTATTGTAAAGAAGGTTGTTATACTTGGTATGGTTCATTTAAAGATCAAAATTTTATTTTTGATTCTATAATAGTATATTATGCTAGTACTAAATAAATTTAATAAACTAATTTTTACAAGGTGAGAATATGTCGCCTTGTAAAAATTAGTTAAAAGATTAGATTAATCTGAAAGGATGTTTAAGCGTTATTAAATCTACCTACATTTCGTAAGGCTTAAGAAAATAAACATCTTCAAAATAAACTACCATCCAGCCATTCTTAGAAGACGGTACCTCATGAAGCGATCGCCATACCTCTACTTGATGTAAAGCAACCCATTTATCCACAAGTTGTTTATTACCTTTATGAAAAGCATCAGCAACAAACCCAATTTTTAAATCTTTATCCATAACTAATATCCAGGCTTTCATTAATCCCTCATACGGTTTTAATTGTTCAAAATCTGCTGGATCTGCTAAACCTTCAAATGTTTGCGGGTCTGACATAGCTATTAAGTTCTTAGAGGAAATTTGCTAAAAAGTAACCTGAAACTATTAAACCAACTAAAACTATAGCGGATATTGCGATCGCGACTGCTATAAATTTAAATTCAAGAATTGAAATATTTAACCCAAATTCATTTACAAATATTACCTGAATGCCAATTGCCCTAAAATCACGCGCTACGCTTACCGCTGATTGATAGTCTTGGTATTCTTCTGGTGCCAAACCAACAACTACGCGACGTTTAGGTAATATCCAGAATAAGCGATCGCCATAGTGAGTATACATTTCAGTTTGTGCGACAGCATGAAAAATATTATCCCGTGTAAGGTAACGTTTTACCTCATAAACAGTTAACCAAGTTGTTAAATCTGCTCTGCGAGTGGTAGCAGTAGTTTTAATCCGAACTTCGTCAGGTACTTGAAGTAATTTATATCTCCTCATCTTTCTTTGAAGTAGCAATTGTAAATCCCTTTCACTCCAAGATTCTGGAAGGTAGCGATCGCAAAATTCTTGAGGTGTCATTCCCAAATATCCTCCAATTCTTCCCGAATCATTTCTGTCTCCGCTTTCTCTGCATATTTAGCACTAGTTACTCGATGCTGTTCAGCATCTTCCTTAAATCCAGTGTTATCAACTGGTGTATTTTCAAATCTTGCAGCAGCACGATCGCACTCCTGAGCTAATAATTCATATTCATTAGCAAGTCGTTGATAATGTAAAGCTTTATCTGTCATTTTTTATTTTTCCTTACTCTATAACTAATATTTGCGTCATTTAATATTTGGTGAAGACGTTCGCGAGCAGCGCGAAATTTTTCAGGCTTGCCGCCGTTCGTTGCACCCCAGACACGCCGTATAACATTCGCTTTGTTACGTAATGGTGGGTTATGAATTGTCCATAACCACAACACCCATCTACGCTCTAATGGGCGAATCGGTCCAAAAGGATCGAGAATTATGTTTGGTTCAATAAATTCATGTAGTGGTTCGGAGCGATCGCCATTTGATTCGTCACTTGATTTAACTGGCTCGTTTGGTGGTGTAATATATGGCGTATCATTCGGCATCAACCTTAACTGAACCGCACCTGATTGTGTTGATATCTCTGGTAAAGCTTCTAAACTAAGTTCAATTTGAATACGATTTGCCCACTTACTAACCTCTTTCTCACCACCGCGACGGGGACGAATTCGCACCAAAATAAAACCATTTTCAATCCAAGCACCACGGAAATCGCAAATCAGTTTACAATCTCGCAGTATTTCAATAATCCTACGAGCTGCAATATCTTCCCGCGATACTCCCTCCGGCATTCTGGGAAAGTCATACCGTTTTATCTCAGCTTCAGCTTCACGTAATTGTTCTTTGAGAAAGTTGATTTCATCCTCATAAGAAGCTATTACTCGGTTGTTTTCCTCTAAGAATTCTTTTTTATCAGCTTCTAGTTCAAAATTAATACGCTCAATTTCTTGCTGTATAAGCTGTTCGCGTTGCTCGATAGCCTGCGATCGCTCATCTAATTGAGTCTGAATCGATGCTGTTTTTTCCTCTAAGAATTTTTCATTATTTAGCTGCTGCTGGTTAATTTCCTGCTGCTTTAAATCCCACTGTTTGCGATACTGTTTCTCAATCTCCTGTAATTCTAGATGCTTTTGTTCAATTAATTCTTCAACCGCTTTAAGAGATGCGATCGCTAACTCTTTATCACTCAAATCTTTTAAATCCTCACTTACCTGAATTTTCTGCTTAGTTAATTCAGATATCTGAGTATTTAAATATTTAAGTACTTGATAGGGATTTTTCTGATAAAAACAAAATCCCAATCCCGTGAATAGTGCAGAAATATTAAGGGATATAGATAATCCCCCACTAGTAGCTAAAGCTGCTGTAGCAGAGGATAAGCTAATAAACCCTATTCCTTTAACTAAGGGTTTCATCTGTTTTGATTGTTTTAGATAACTGGTGAACAACTAATCCCACCAAAATTAGTAAAAAAGTGATGAGAATGGCTAGAACTGGCTGTACAGTCCATATCCAAATACAAAGCTTGATGTAAAGTGATAATCCACTTATCACGGTACTTGTTAATACTGCTGTGTAAAATCCCATCAATTTTTACTATTTGCGTTAACTGTTTGAGGTTGGTAATTTTGAGCAAAGTTTACAGCTTCACCTACAGCTGGTGCTATTCCTGCTTTGACTTGAGTACTTAAAGTATCTGGATTTGCACCAATTTTGTAAGCTTTAGTTACTAACTTTTGAGACAGTTCAACACGATTCATTAAGCGATAAGCAGATTGAAACTGCATCTCATCTTTAGCTACACCTTGTTTAATTTTGTCTTCAGATAATCTAATTTTTTGGGTTTCAAGCTGTACTTCTTGTCTATCAGCTTTTACCTTCTGTTTATCTGCCCAGGCTTGCGTTTCACGAGTTTTTTCTTTTTCTCCTTTAAGAATATTCGCACGCTGTAAACCTTTCTCTCTAGCTTGGCCAGCTTGAAACGTCATTTTATCCAACCATTGAGGTTGATTAGCTTGGGTATTGTTAGAAGTTGTTTGATTTGTCATTATAGTTATGCCTCTGTTAAGGGGTAGGCGATCGCTCATCTCGTGGCTGGATACCTTGAATGAGCGGTCGCTTTTTGCTGTAAGTATAATTTCTTTACTACAACAATAGTATTAAATTTTATATCATTAGAGCAAAAATAGCGCACTATTAGCGCGAGAATTGCGGAGTATTTTATTAAATTTTAAAGATGAGCGATCGCAAACAACCCGAATCCCAAGAAGAAATTCAAGCAGATATTCAAAATCACCCACAACGTGGAAAATTAAATGGTGAAGATGTAGTAGCTTTAGACCGTCGCGAGATACGTGGTACCTGTAGCGCAGAATCCAAACGTAAATTGTTACGTGTAATGGGTTGTTACGGCTGGGACATGGGTGAGGGGTTAAACGCTGCGATCGCAGCACTTTGGAACAAAGAAAGATTAAACGTTGAAGCTCACGAACAAGAAAAAATTGATAAATTTGGCGTAACTAATACAGAAATTCACTCAAAAACCTATGGAGCTTATAAAACTCGTGGTAGAGCTAAAAAAGCTAATTTTAAATATCCAGAGGGTAAAGAGTAATGAATGATTTAGACAAGTTAGTTGAGCAATGTAATGTTGTCTGCGATTTGTATTTTAAAACTGGTAATTCTCAAGAGTTTGTAATTGCGATCGCTAGACTTCAAGAATTACTTGTTGAAATTGAAAATTCTGAAGATAATAAGCATTCAGATACTTAAATACTTAAATATTTACGAGATGCCAAAAAATAATAGGTCACTAACTATTGATGGATTAAACCAAGTTTTTGGAATAGTTGGTATATATATCGAAAAACACGAGCTAGGTTATTACTATGCGAATTATAAGAATACAGAAGTTAGAAGCAAAGCTCTAATAGATATTTCACAAGCATTAGTTACCAAACTTAGCCAAAATAATAACGCTTAAATACCTAAATATGTAAAAATACAAGTATGTAAATACTCAGGTATCCAGCATGATTATTACAATGTTAGGTTTCAAAGGCGGGGTAGGAAAAACTAGCGCAGCCGTACATCTTGCAGCCTACCTCAGTCAATATGACAAAACTTTACTTGTAGATGGCGACCCAAATCGCAGCGCTTCAAGTTGGGCTAATCGTGGTAAATTACCTTGTGATTTGTGCGACGAACAAAGTGCAATTAAACTTGCTCGCAGCTACCAAAATATCGTTATTGACACCAAAGCTCGTCCTAATCCTGATGATTTGGATGCTTTAATTGCTGGTTGTGATAAGTTAATTCTCCCAACTACACCTGATGCATTAGCACTTGATGCATTAATTTTGATGTTAAAAGCAATGCCAGAAAATGCTAATTATTCAATACTTTTAAATATAGTTCCTCCTAAACCATCAAAAATGGGAGTTGAAGCAATTAAATTCTTAGAGGATGCTGGCTTACCAGTATTTCCATTTATAATTCGGAGATTTACTGCTTATCAGCGAGCAGCTTTAAAAGGATGTACCGTTTATGAATCTGGCGATCGCATGAGCAAAATAGCATGGAGTGACTATCAAAAGTTAGGTCGTGAGGTATTGGGTAATGGGTAATAGTAAAAATAACGGTAAATCGGTCTTTGAAGGACTTTTATCGGCTGCAAAGGAAAAACCAAAAACTGAACCAAAATTAAGCCCAAATGTAACTGATTCTCAAGCTAATTTGGGTAAACGTCAACGTAACGGCTACCGACAAACTACTATTTATGTTGACAAAAATCTTCAAAAAAAAGTTAAGCGAATTTTAGAAGATGAAGAATTTCACGGTGACTTTAGCGACTGGATCGAAGAGTGCATGAAACAAAAAATAACAGAATTAAGCGGTACCAAATAAAATAAACATCACCATATTAGTGGTACATATAAATATTGGTAATGGTACGGATGACGATTGTATAGTCGAATTCTGTACCATTTTTATATAAATGTGTACCTATAGAAATTATGACTGAAGAAAACCGTACCGAAAATCAAGAACAACAAACGGTACAAAAAGAATTAAGTTTAAGAGAAAAAGTTTTTGAAGCCTGCCATGATATAGAAATTTCTGGAGAAAAAATTACACGGGCATTGGTACGAGAAAAAACTGGAGGCAGCGATCGCGACCTCTCAAAATACATTCGCGAGTATCGTGAATCGGTACAGGATAAAGAAATAGAAGGTACAGATTCAGAATTAGCAGTTAGGGAAGAAGGTACAATTTCCTCTAAGAATGAGGATTTAGAAGCTGAGGAAATAGAATATCAACAAGCCTATTCTAAAGAACCGGAACATGATATGGCTGCGATCGCTCGCCGTGGAGCAGAAAAAGCAGCAGCGCTGCTGGTAGGCGAAAAGGCAGTAACTAATCACCTCTTAGAAAATCCTGACCAGTTACCACCAGATTTAAGAAAACAAGTTGAGCTTTACCAATCCAAAACTAAAGAAATTGAACAAAAACGCCAGGAGCAATACAACCCGGATTTTTTTGCCAAGGGAGCGATCGCGCAGTTAGCCAAAATGAGGTAGTCTTTACACCCAAACATTCAAATACTCAAACACCTAAATACTCAGATACCCAGGATTTTAGGTCTAAAACTACAACTCAAGTAGTTAATAGCTTAAAAGCTGGCAAATCCCTTACAATAACTGGCGAACCAGGAGCAGGTAAAACACATTTAGCCCGATTAATTCAAGCTGAATTACCTAGTTGTTATGGTATTTATCGTGGAGACAATATTAAATGTTTGCGGCAGTTAGCTGAATCCTTAGATTGTCCAATTCATTCCCTAACTGAGGATGGAGACGACGGTAAACCACTTACAGCAAGGCAGCTTAAAGACGAAATCGCTCTAAACTTAGGTAATAAAATACTAATTGCTGATCGTATCCATAAATGGAATGCTGGGTTAAAGGGGTGGTTGGAGGATTTATACGAAGAAGGGTATACTTTGTTGCTGCTGGGCGATCGCAGGGATTTAGAAGGTGTATTATTTAAAATTCCTCGCTTGGAACTTCAACCATTAACCGATCTTCAAATTCGCACTTTTATATGGAATAAAGCTGTGAGTTTAGGTATTCAACTTACACCACCAAAAGCAGCAGAGTTAGCAAGTCGCGCCGGGGGTAATCCGCTTTTAGCTGAAAGGTTAGTACAAGAGATTCAGCAGGGGCTTGATAATACTAATACTCAAGATAGTGGTAAATACAGGGATATTACACCATTTGTGATTGCAATCATGGGATTAGTTGGCGCTACCCGTTTTATTGGGTTGGCTACTGGCGATACTATGCTTCGAGTTATCGGGGGAGTGGCAATTACGCTGTTTTTCTCAATCCGTTCCTTACGGCTATTATTTCCTAAAGAAAATAAGCGGAGGTAGTTATTATGATGGCAATTACTCATATGGCGATCGCACTTTCTGGAGCTTCAATAATTACAGGAAATGTCGATCCGAAAGTCATGCTACTTGCCTCAATTGGCTCCCAGATCCCGGATTTAGATACTACTAAATCATGGGTAGGACTTGCTTTTTATCCTTTAGCTAAATTTTTAGAGGAAAGATTCCCGCATCGGAGTATCACTCACTCTTTCTTTACCACCTTAGCGATCGCACTTCTCACCACCCCCGTATTATTTTTGTATAATTGGCAACTTTGGGCAGCTTTACCCATCGGTCATTTATTAAGCTGTTTTTCTGATTGTGCAACCAAGCTAGGATGCCAATTTTTTTATCCTTTGAACCAGGATAACTGGGTGCTTGGTTTAAACCCTAGAAACCGATTAGAAACGGGAAAGCCGGGAGAATATGGAGTGCTTGCTAGCGCTATTTGTATTTTTGTAATTAGCTTCTACGTAATAACCGGGGGTGGAGGAATAAAAGCTTGGGCTACAAAACAATTATTCCAAAATAACCGCACAGCGGTACAGGTACTTAGACAAGAAGATCAAAAAGCTATAGCCATAGAAGTTACGGGAACAAACCGAGTTGATAACAGCTTAATTAATCAAAGGTATTGGGCGATCGCGGCTTCAAATAATAACTTAATTGCTCGCGATGAAACAGGGAAAATACTGCAAATTGGTAATTCTGGGCAAGTTATTCCAAAAAAAGTAAAGGTATTACCTGATCGTTTAGATATTACTTTTCGTCGGCAACGAATTGAAGAAGCAGAGGGTGAAGAGTGGATTAACTCATTACCGCCAAATGCATACATAACAGGCAGTTTAGCAATCGAAGATGCGGAAGAATTAGCTTTACCAATTCCTGCACCAGGGACAATGGTTAAAATTACCAAATCGTTAGATGGGGTATCCCTCGACCATACAACACCTAGTGAGTTAAAACCGATTGAGGAGTTTTTTATCCTGAGCGGACAAGTTTTAATTAAACAATTATGAGCAAGGCGTGGTGGGCATCGGTTATTTTCTTCAGTTTAGGTAGCGTCGCGATCGCTCAATCTTCAATTCCAAATCAACAACCCAAAATGGAAGTTTTTCGGGGTAGCAATTCTCGCAAAAGCACTGTACAGTCCAATCAGCGTAATTTGAGATTAACGATAACTGTTGATTCACCCGATCATTTGAAAATACAGCAGGGTGAAACTATTAAAAGAGGAGAGGTAATAGCGGACAATTCAAACGAACGCGATCGCCTAGCCCGTCAGCGTAAATCGGTAAAGCTTCAAATTGCTAATTTATCCTCTAAGAAAATTCCCAAACCATTTAAACCTAAAAATCCTCCTCCTCTTTCCCCTTTACCCTCTGCTAATTTCTTAGAGGAAAACTCGGCTATAAAACAGGCTGAACTTAAGCTACAGCAAGCTAAATCTGTGCTTGAATCACGGAATCAAATACTTAAATACGATAATCCCCAAGTACGAGCGATCGCTGAAGAAGCAGAAGCAGCACTGCGCAACTCATCTGAGAAAGTAATTGAGCAAGAAGAATTAATTAAAAATATGCAGGATATGCGGCTTGATACCGCTGTACTTCGCCACGAAAAAGCTAAATAGCTCCAATTACAAGGTGAGCAGGAACAAAAACAGAGTTTGCTTGACCAAGCTCAAGCTAAGGTGCAATTTGCTGCAATTGAGCAGCAGCAGGAAATACAGCGCTTAGAAACTACTGTACAGTTGGCTGAGTCTAATTTGCAAATCGAGCGATCGCGGCTTGAATCCTCTAAGAATAATCGCCAGTTATTAGAATACCGAGCATCATTAGAAGCTACAGAAAGAGTAGAGCGCGAAAATCAAAGCAAGTTAAGTTTTTCACAACAACAACAACGTTATGCTCAATCGGTTAGAGATAAAGAGTATCAACTTGCGCAGATGCAATTATCCCTAACTGCTGTAGATGACAAGTTAAGTCAAATCCCCGTGGTACGAAGTCCACGCAACGGTTATATTAGGCGGATTAAACCTTGGGTGGGGCGTAATGGGCGTTATACTACGACAATTACTATTACTTCTAATATTCCTAAACCTGAATAATTTGGCAGTGATCGCTCAACCTGTACCCGTACCAATTGCCGACCCGCCAATTCAAAACGATAACGAACAAATTCCGACACCGCCTAAACCAGAAAATGAAGAAATAATTGATGATACGGTCGAAGAAGAGGAACCAGAAATAGTTAAAGATGATGAGGAAGATCCAGGGTTGGTAACTCCTAATCCATTATTGCAAGAAGAGAAAAAAGAGTCAGAAACTCAGGAATTACAGCCGCTCGATCAATTTGAGATTGAGGAACAGGAATTTGAAGCTGATGAAGCGTTACCTAAAACACCTCAAAATCCTTTTACTAAACCTAATATAAACGTACTAATACAAAAACAATTTGATGAGGATATGTGGCGGCTAATGAAGGGTGCGCTGCCGTGCTTGGAAACATCAGCAACTTGTTTGCAACTTCTTCAACAACGCGCGATTGCCCAATCTCCACTATTAAAGGAGCTTGATGCACGAGTGCAGGAAGCAAATGACAAAATTGAAGAGGCGAAGACATCGGGTAGAAAGATAATTAAGTTAAGCATATTAACTCCTGCACTTCAATATTTACTTGGTCCTTCACCGTCACCAGGACAACCGCAAGCTGCTGGTACAGGAATAATTGATAATTTAGGTGCAATATTCCGTGGAGATATTGGGATATTAAACGGATTGTTACGGGTGATTGGTATACCGTTGTTTCAAGGTTCACAAGGCGGTAATCCTGAAGCTCAAAGGTCAGCGATCGCAGTTGCAGACTTACAAATCAAAGTTGCTCAATTACAGCGTAGCCGAATTGAATTGAGTGCAAGAGTAAGGGAAGAGACAACAATCGCGCTCATTAAATTCGATGAAGCTCGTACAGATTTCCAAACAGCGCAAGTGTTAGCAGGACGTAGCGTAGACCAATTCAAAGTATTTGAAATCCGTTACACTCGCGGCAATTCAAACACAGAAACTTATTTAACAAGACAAAATCAACTTGATGCAACAAAAGCCCAAACTTATAGAAGTTGGGCAAAAATGCGGCGTAGTTTATTTGAATTAAAGTTATTAGTATTAAATGTTCAGCAAGCTGAGTTATAAACTATCTAAATTGCGATCACTAATTCTTTTAAGAATCGCAATTTGTATAAGGAATTGGAAAATTTTTAAGTACGGTACCTTTTTTGATAACCACTGATTTAAATCCCCAATCAGGAGATTGATTATATCTTTCGCTCCAAAACTGGATTACTAAATCGCTTTTAAGGGTATAGTCTTCAGTAAAAGTTTTGCTGTTTATAAGTTTTTTTCTGCCGCATTTACGCGGTTCGCCACCAGTTATAGAAAGAGTTTGAAAGTCGTTTGACTGAGGCGTAAAGCTTGCTAAAATTTCATGATTTGGGCGATTAGCAGCGTAAAATTGCCCATTTACAAGATAAAAATTAGGCTCAGGTTGTGGAAGTGTAAAAGGCTCTTGATCGGATGACTGAGAATCATCATTTTTTGGTAGTGCCGTTGTTCCAGTAGGTTGCTTAGTTACACCTGTAGAATCAATTATTCCAGCTTGCGGTGAAGGTTGAGGAGTATTTTCTTGCTCAAATTGCTCCTCTAGGATTGGTAATACTGGTGGTGGTTTAGGTAAAGAAAAATAAGTTTCACTTTTTCTGCAAGCTAAACCTCTTCCTTTCGCTTTTGTATCAGTTAAAAAAGCTTTACCATCAACAACAATTGCATCTGGTTTATTCTCTGTTAACTTAAATCGAAAATATCCACAAAAGTTAGTAGATAAACGACGAACTATATTTTGAGACAAAATACTAATTTTTTGACCCCGGTTAGGAGTCAAACCACTCACGTAAATTAACTTGCCGTTGTCAGTTCGCCATGCTCGAATTTTGCTGACCACCTCACCTTTACAACGAGGAGGCTTATTTTCTGTAGCTAAAGAATTATAAGCAAAAAAGTAAGCTTTACCTGTAGCTTCATTCAATACTTCAAAGCGATCGCTATCTTTATAAACATTGCTAGTTGAAATACGAAGTATACCGCAACTATTTGCGTATCCTGCTTGCACAACTGGCATACCACCAAGCTTTACAGGATAACGAGTTGTTGGTTTCAATCCAGTTACGTAGTAGTAATTATCAGCCCCGATATAACCTTTAACTTCTGCTAGCGCAGCAATAGGAAATAATGCAGCTAAGAATCCAAGAATTGCGATCGCTTTTTTCATTTTCAATTACCAATTAGCGGGAATGTATCCGGTGTAAACGCGAGCTCCGCCGTTTCCGGTTGTACTACGACAAACGGGTGGCTTACCCGCATCGGGAAGAGAAGCAACTGTATACTCAGTACCCATGTAACTAAAGCTTGCTGGAAGAGTAAAAGTAGAGGAACTTCTTATACGAGCAAAACCGCATCCGTTAACAGTTGCGCGGCGAGTCACTGCGCGAGGGGTTGCGATCGCAACTGCTTGTCCAGGTGTATATCCCACAAGAATAATACGTCCTTCCGGAGTTTTAAAGTTTTCAGTTCTCGGTTCGGAAAATGAACCGCTTCTACAAGAAGGTAGTAATTGAGTAGGTAAAGTTGAAGGATCAATGGTTTGTCCAGCAGCTTTTACAAATTCAAAAGTACCGCCGCGAGGTGGATTAATTCTTACTTCGCCGCAATTACCAGCTAAACGAGCAGCGGGTCTGTCAACTTGACCCATATCAAATTCTGCTCTTGTTCCAGGTGCGGCAGAAACATAAATTTCGGGACCGTTAGTTCCCTGAACTTTATATATAGTGTTTGAATTGTACTGAACAGCAGAAGCGCTTAATGGTGCAATTACTGCGCTAGCTAAACTCCCTAAAGATGCTGAAATTTTAAATATATTCTGTAATTTCATTTCCCTGCCTCAATCCCTTTTGTCAAAATTAAATCGTTACTTAATACGTTGATATAATGCTTTTATGGTCTTTGGAATCGGAAGAGACACGAAATCACAGAATCTTAAAAATTGTGAATTTTATAATTAATTAAATAGAATTGGGAATAACTATATAAAGTTAACTTAATTATTTATGAAGAAGCTGTTAGGACTTTTGCCTTTATTCGCGATCGCTTATCTTGCATGCCTTGTGTTTTGGGGAAAAAATGAAACTATTCAAGCAAAAACTTTACCCCCTATTACTGAGCTTTGGCAAGTAACTAAAATATCGGACGGGGATACACTTACTGTAGTAAATACTGACAAAAAGAAGTTAAAAATAAGATTCTGTGGCATAGATGCACCAGAGAAAAAACAAAGTTTGGGTAAAGAATCAACCGATTTATTGACAAAATTAATTAAGGATTCTGAAAATCAAGTAGTTATATCAAGAATAGAAATTGATAGGTATCAACGTACAGTTGCTGAAGTATTTAGCTTTAAGCCTGATGGTTCGGAAGTATTTATTAATGAAGAGCTAGTTAAAAATGGCTTAGCTTATCACTATAAACAATATTCTGATAATTGCCCAAATCGGAATGTGATCGCACTAGCTGAAAATATAGCTAAGTCTAAAAAGATTGGGGTATGGAGTGGGGGACATGTACCGCCTTGGGAATATCGTAAAAATAAAAGAAGGAAATAATGAAAAGCTTTTTAATATCTGCGTTGATTTTAAGCACTGGGTTTATAAGTAAAGCTCAGGCTATAAATTTTAACTCAAGTGTAAATTCAAATTATCCTCAAGCAATAGACTTAAATACTAACAATTCAATTGGGGATACTAATTTTCAAAATTCATATTTGAAAGTAGGAACTGGAAATAATAGCAAATTAATCTATCAGTTAGAAGAACTAGTTAACTTTGATTTAAGTAATTTAGGTGTAGAGGGTAGCGCAGTTTTTTTTGAAGTTAGCTCAGGTGATGAAATTTTATTTGATTGGTATGCAGACAGTAATGAACGTGATTTTTTTAGTGATCGCTTTTATTTTTGGGATGGCAAAAACTTAGTTAACTTTGGCGGAAGATATTTAGCTCAGAATAGAAGAAATTCATATCGCTGGTATTCGCGTGAGTTTAGTACTGTGTTTACTGCTAAATCAAATAGAATTGGGTTCTTAGCCTTAGATACTCAGGATGCTTTTGGTGATACAGAGTTAAGGATTAATCAAATTAGAAAAGTAGGAACTAATCCTGAATTTATAAAAACTACTAACGAACCATCTTTAGTTGCAGCTTTAGCAACAATAATAATTTTTCTCAAAGGAAAGCAATTGGTTAAACTAAAGCGATCGCTAAAATCTAGCTAACGGTTGCTCCGCTGCGTTCCTCCGGTTCCGGGCGCGTGGGCTACCACTTTCACAGTTATCGTAAAAATCACAGCGATCACTCCTCAATCCCAAGGCTGAAGCGAAAAAATACCTCCAGGAGCGAGATTGCGATCACTGTAGATTTTCCAAAAAAGGAGGCATCCGGTTTGCCTCTTTTCGGTACCTCACTTTGGTGTTATCCCACACCTACCGGGTTATCAATTGGTTCTCAGGTCTT